>VOFE01000188.1_pt1 | contig 67340 bp, 56 predicted proteins | sample 5384071 | NCBI WGS metagenome assembly VOFE01 (sample SAMN12384724, study PRJNA508395) | human gut metagenome | isolation source: healthy gut D | host: Homo sapiens
GGCTTCAGCCTCTTGTTCAGTGGCATCTACCGTTCCATTGGGATGTAAATTGTACCCCAATGTTTTTAACTCTTGATAAAAGGAATTAAAATTCTCATGCAATTCTTCTTGCTGAGTATTGACCATTAAATGATAGTTGGTCATAGTACAACAATTTGTACCGTATCAACTCCTACTGCGGTGGGTTATGTGCAAAAAGAAAGTGTGGAGTTGTTCGTTATCTGTACCGAGGTTCTGACAAAACCCAAAGACGAATATGAAACAATACCCCACACCGAATAGTATATATCAAGAATGATATATGCCTATACGCGGTGATGAGCGTTGTCGTTATCCTCGTCTTTTGTGTAGGGCAAATAGCATTTCGGGATCGCGCATGGCATCTCCGTTCTGCTGTCCGTAATGAGCCAGCGAAAAAAAGTCGTACTTGTCGATACGGCCGATCAGTTCGATGTGGACGGGCATATAAGTACCGTCCGAGTTGTCGATTTTGGTTGTTTGTAAAGCTAACATGCTACGGAAAATCTCCGCCGCTCTCCTGTCAAGTGTTTTCATATCTGAAAAGATTTTACATTCGACAATAGGGAGGGGGCTTTAGTATAGAGTAACTGTATGTGCAGGGGATAAAAAATACTCCAACCTGTTTAAGGCTGGAGTAATTGGATGATTGAGAATTAATAAATACTCTTAATATTATTTTTATCTTCTTGATTATCTACTTCATTAGATTTAATACCTTCATTATTTGAATTAAAGAAATCTTTGAAAGTCTTATTATGGGTCATGTAGTTTCTAAATTTTATCACTTCGGAAGGAGACCAATATCTATTTATTATATCATCATAAGTTGATATATAATTATCTAAATAACCTACCTGAGACCTCTTATCAATAGCACGAACAGTAGTCAGAATCTCTGTTAATAGTTCTTCATTACTTCTCTTTTTTAACATGTTCTTCTGGCTTAAATTGTTGAGATATTTCTTTATATTTTTCTGAAAATTGCTCCCAATATGTTTCAAAGACGCTTTTAAGAACCTTTTCTTGCAATTTGTTTTCTAAAAGAGCATTATTTATTGTTTGTACTAATTTCCACATACTCTCTTTATCACACGCAATAGTGTGATTGAATTGAGCAAGAGGATTGCCTATATCTGTATTTTTTAAATCAATTAAAAAGAGTACAAACCCTGTTTTCTTCAATACCTTTTGCTAAGGCTCCTGCTTCAAATAGAATCCACGGTTCAGTTTTATTTTCAGGTGTGAGACAAAGTATACCGAACTGGGAGTTCTGCCAAAGTTTTTGATATCTCAGTATACCATAATGCACCTCGGTCAACATATCATCTTCACGATTTTATAGTCGTCGCCGATTGAAAGCCCCTTTATTTTGTTCCAAGGTCTCGGCCTGCCGTCGGCGGATATCCGTTGCCTACATGGTATTTCAACGCCTGCACTTTGGCCGTTCCCAACTTGTCGTAAGCCTGCTTCACCAGCGGATGCCGCTGTTCTAACACGGCGCATAGTTCGGCGGGGCTTTCTACCACGAAAAACTGCTCGGTCATTGTTTTCAATCGGCTGTACTCATCGAACAACTCCCGAAAAGTAGTCCGCGCCGAGGGATTGGCCGCGAGGTGCTCCACGACTTTGCTGTATGTCTGCACCGTTACCTTGTAGCCGTTTCGTTGCAGTTCGTCGGTAAGGTTTACATAGGTCGCGTAAATATGTCGGCTGATCTTGAAATTCACGATGTCCATATTGGCGAGGTTCTTATCCACGACAAGGCGGTTATTGACTATCCTTACATATTGTTCGTTGATGTAGGGAATCTTCGACAAGGTTTTGACTCGTGTCGCTATCACTCAGCGAATTTATCTCGGCGGCATATTTCGGCGTCTGCAAGCGTCCGCTGGGTAGCCGCAACGAATTCGTCGAGCGTTACGGCCTTGCTGTATTTGGTCGTAGAATAGACGTGCACGATTTGCGTCTTGTAACGGGAATCTCGGATGCGTCCGCATATCTGCGTAAAGAGCGTGGAAATATCCAACAGCGTGTGCGACTTGTTGCCGTCGCTGACGATGAATGTAACGCCGTTCTCGTCGTAAATGTCGCACCCCTCGAAGCAGGTCGAGGTGTAAAAGTTTATCTTCTTCGCAGGGTCGGAGGGCTGGCCGATGGGATAAGCATTGCCTAACTTGCGCTGGTTCTCCTGCCGACTCTCCCCGCTCGTGGAACACACTATCTTGACGGCTTCGGGAGCGAGTTTGAGCGTGTCGATGACCTTTGCGATAAATTCCACGCTGTTGACGAAGATATGCAGGTTGTAGGGCAATTCGTCGCGCAGGACTTTGGACGCACTCCGACACGATGTATTTGTCGGGCTTGTTGGTCTGCCGCGAACGCACCTTAACCTCCGTAAGGTCGGGTCAGTCGATTTCGCAGGTCGGCAGGTGTCAGTTCCTCCAACATGTACTCCCGTTCGATAGGGCGTTGCGGTCATGTATGTTGCCTTCTCGAATTTAGCGGCTTCTGCAAGTAGGTTCTTAATGGCATTATGTCGGAACGAATAGGAGTTGAACAGCACATGTCACTCGTCCACCAATAGGAACAGTTCTTTGTAAGGGTCAAGGCCTGCGGATTGTAACGCCTTAATGGTTCGTGGCACGGAATCATATGTAGCAGCAATCTTTAATGGGAGAATGGTTCTGTGCATAGTCGATGATGTCCTGCTCTTGGATGCCCTCGTAAACGCCCTGCACGGAAACAGCATCTTTGCGGTAGATGGTCTTGTTCTTCACCAATGCCACATAAGGCATAGCGATAAGAGTGGGAATGGAATTGCGGATAGCCAGTTCGGTATGTCTGCTGCCATTTCTGGAGCAATTCAAGGCCGAGGATAAACGCAGTACAAATCCTACCCAAGTTTCATATAATCTTATGCTCTTAATCTCTCGTATCGTCTATATGTTCGGCTATACAGAGAATAAGAAATATCTTGATAATGATGAAAATATAAAAGCTATCTGGCAACGATACAAGGATGAAGAATGGCATACCATAGGGAGCGGTTTATATTGATAATCTCTAAGTTTAGATGGAACGGGACGGCGATAAGCCGTCCTTTTTTATGCTGTAAATTAAGGGGTAACAGAAATAATACACTTTTCTGCTATCCGACAATAATTGTGTGCCACAATGTGTTATGTATGATTTTCGATTGTATTAACGGCAGAAACGCAAACGAACGCTCCTTGACATACACCCCTCTTCTCGGTTGGGAGGGAGCATCCGAACCGAAAGGCCGAGGGTCGAATCGAACGACGCAACGATGATGGGAGTTTGCCCAAGCCAACATCCGACCGCCGCCAGAGAGCTGGCAAGAGCTCACCAGCCAGACCTAACGCTGAGAAACAAGCATAACTAATACCAAATACTTAATACTTATATAAATAACCATTTTGACCTCGTGGGTGGAGGTAAACCCACACCGATTAATATGAAGCAGTTAGTTATTTCTTCCGTAGAACTCAACCGTAATTTCGCCTTTGTCAAAGGTAACCGTCAAATCAACGCAAAGGCTGTTGCTGCCAAAGTGAAATCCATCCGAGAATATGGGCAATTGTCGCCCATCACCGTAGTTAAAGGAGAAGATGTTTACCTCTCAGGAGGGCACTTGGTAGATCTGGATGGAAATGATATTCCAGACGAACAGACCGAAAATTATTTTGCCGTGCTGGACGGTCAGCACCGTTTGATGGCCTGCTTGAAACTGGGGATGAATTTGGACAACCTCGTGATTGCAGAGCCGTTGAATGTAGAGATGTCCATCGTGGCATTGATTGCAGAAATGAATATCTGTACCACCGCATGGAAAGGCACGGACTATATGGCCGCACCCTGCATGGCACTTGAAATGAAAGAGAACGAGGTATTCGAATTTGCGTTGGAATTACGACGTAAGAATTATCCTCTCTCGACTATCTCGCAGTGGTGTCTTGGAAAGAACACACTGAAACCACGCGATTTCGTAAATGCCATAAAAGAGAAAAAATTACCCAAAGCATTCGAGAATAGCGCATGGTATCAACGGAGCATCAACTGGTATCGGGTAGCACAAGAGAAATTCAGTGAAACCTTCTTGGCAAAAAAATACCTGATAGGGTACATTATAGACCAAGGTCATGAAGCGAAAGACCCCACGGCATTTTACGCTCAAATAGAGGAAAGGATCGAGCAATTAACAGACGAACAGGCTAAACTTATTATGAATCCTCCCAAAGGATTGGTAACACGCGAGCAATTAATTATAGATAATCTTGTCGAATACCTCGGTCGATGATGCCACGATATACGAATAATAGGAAAAAGGAGGTCGGTTACCATATTGGCCGCCGACCTCTAAACTCCTATAACAAGACTCAATTCGTGCAGGCGTTTATTGATGTGCTTCAACGTTTTCTTAACACGTTCTAAGATTTGCTTCTCGGTCGTGTGTACGTTGCGGTCGAGGATTGGAAAGATATAGTCCTCCTCCATTTGGTCGGTGTGGTACTTGTCGATGATTTCCTGTGCCTGTTCCGTAAGACAGCAGTTCATCATCTTACCCGTCTTGCGTCTTGCATAGTAGATGCGTCCATTGTCGATGTCTCCATAAGTCAGCAGGGCAATGTCTTTGAAATTGATTCCAGCCATGAAATAAGAGAACAGAAAGATGTCTTTGGCAAGTTGGGTGTAAAAGTCCCTGTCCGATAAATCCAACTCAATCAGTTTGTGGATGTCCTCTTTCGTGATGGCCCGCTTGCGGGTATTCGTCCATAGGCTACCCACTTTGAATTGCTGGAAAGGATTCGATTTAGGCACGAATACGCCCTCTGAAACCGCCTTGTTATAGACTGCTTTCAGTACGCTGAACTTGGTAGCAAGGCTGTTATTGACATTACCCCTTTGACGCAGGAAGATTTCAAACTCCCTTAAATAAGTCAAATCCAATTCCTCAAAGCGCATATTGACCGAGCGGAATTGCGACATAAGGGCAAGTGTTACCTTATGTTTGCTGGCGGAACCGTACTTTTCGACTTTTTCCAAGCGTTCGATAATCTGTTTGAAGTACTCCCCGACGGTGCAGTTGATTCGTTTGCCGTTCTGTTCAAACAGCGTATCGAATGTAACGGGAATTTCCAGCACCTCCAACTTTTTGATTTTCTTTTCGTATTCACGGATTTTGGAGGTGATTTGAAACTGTATTTCTGCTCCATCGGGGCAGTCGGCGGTAGGTTGTTGCTTGTCGAAATCCCAATGCACCAACGCTTCCGAAATGCCCAGACCGACGAACTTACGGCGGCGGTCATGGGTAAAAACAAGAGCAAGAGGGGCTAAATGGTTTCTGTTGATAGCGTCTTTGCGACATACAACGTTGATTGTCATAATCTTTACGGATTACGCAAGCAACAAAATGCGATTCGTGTGTTACACGATTTTATGTATCACACTCTGTATCACAAACCACGATTTCAGGGTATTTTGTGTCACAGAAAGGGCCTCTGTAACATCAGTCAGCAGAAATGAAAAAGCTGATAATAGCGGACCTTGAAGCCTTCGTCGGCGCGAACCGGAATCGGCATCTGGGCATAAATGCCGCCTTCGAGCTTGTCGCGCACCGACTTGAAGGCTTCGATCGTATAGTTCACGTCTTCCAGCGTATGGGCCGCCGTCGGGATCACACGCAGGATGATCTCGCCGTTCGGGATCACCGGATAGACCACGATCGAGCAGAAGAGATTGTGGTTCTCGCGCAGATCGACGATCAGGTTGGTCGCTTCGGGGATGCCGCCTTTCATATAGACGGGAGTTACGGGCGACTGGGTTACACCGATCTCGAATCCGTTCTCCTTCAGGCCGTTCTGGAGCGCGCGGACGATCTCCCACAGCTTTCCTGATATTCGGGGTGCTTGCGGATCAGATCGAGACGCTTCAACGCGCCGATGACCATCGGCATCGGGAGCGACTTGGCGTAGAGCTGTGAGCGCATGTTGTAGCGCAGCAGGTTCATAAGCCAGCGGGGGCCGCAGACGAAGGCTCCGATGCCGGCCATCGACTTGGCGAAAGTGTTGAACAGCACGTCCACGCCGTCGGTCACGCCGAAATGCGAAGCCGTACCGCGGCCGCCGGGGCCCATCGTACCGAAGCCGTGCGCGTCATCGACCAGCAGGCGGAAATTGAAATCTTTCTTCATCGCCACGATCTCGTCCAGTTTGCCGCAATCGCCCTTCATGCCGAATACGCCTTCGGTGATGACGAGTACGCCGCCGTTCTGCTGCTCCGCGAGTTCCGTAGCGTGCTTCAGCTGGAGACGCAGCGACTCCATGTCGTTGTGCCGTACACGAAACGCTTGCCCTTGTGCAGACGCAGACCGTCCATAATGCAGGCGTGCGCTTCGGCGTCGTAAACGACCACGTCGAGCGCACGCGGCGAGAGCAGGCAGTCGATGATCGAGATCATGCCCTGATAGCCGAAATTCAGCAGGAAAGCGTCCGGTTTGCCTACGAAGGCTGCCAGTTCGCGCTCCAACTGCTCGTGGTATTTGGTCTGGCCGCTCATCATGCGGGCACCCATCGGAGCAGCCATGCCGAATTCGGCGGCACCTTTGGCGTCGGCCTTGCGCACCTCAGGATGGTTTGCCAGACCGAGGTAGTTGTTCAGACTCCAGTTGAGCATCTTTTTGCCCCGGAAAACCATGTGGGGACCGATCTCGCCCTCCAGTTTGGGGAACGCGAAATATCCGTGGGCGTACGACATGTACTGACCGATAGGTCCGCCTGCATTTTTTTCAAGGCGTGCAAAAATATCAACCATAATGTATATAATTTAATGTTAGTTTCCGTTCCGGACGCGCAAAAGTACAAAAAACCTTTTTAGCCATCAAAATTAGCCGTTTTTTATTCGGCACGGGTACGCATTTATACTTATTCCGGACAGGTATAAAAAGAAAAAAGGCCGCTTTCGGCGGCCCCGGAACGGTTTTCAGCGCCGCCGGTCGATCGCATCGACGATCACCGCCACGGCGCCGTCGCCCGTGACGTTGGTCGCCGTGCCGAAACTGTCCATGGCGATATAGGTGGCGATCATCAGTCCGGCGAGCGTTTCGTCGAATCCCAGCATCGACTCCAGCAGTCCCAGCGCGGCCATGATCGCCCCGCCCGGCACCCCAGGAGCCGCGATCATCGTCACGGCCAGCAGCAGGATGAATCCCACGAACGTTCCGGCCGGCAGCTCCAGTCCGGCGATCATCGACACGGCCAGCGCGCAGGCGACGATCTTCATCATCGAACCGGAGAGGTGGATCGTCGCGCAGAGCGGCACGACGAACGACGCGATTTCGGGCCGCACGCCGAGTTTCAGGGTCTGCGCCAGCGTCACGGGGATCGTGGCGGCCGAAGACTGCGTTCCGAGCGCCGTGACGTAAGCCGCAAGCATCGTGCGGAGCATCCGTAGCGGATTTTTGCGCGCCGCGAGTCCGGCGACGGAGAACTGCGCGAGCAGCAGCACGACGGTCATGCAGAAGATCACCGCGATCAGCTTCACGAAGACGCCCAGCACGCCCGCGACCTGCCCCGACCGGGTCATCGAGAGGAAAATGCCGAAGATATAGAACGGCAGCAACGGGATGATGACGCTGCCGATCACGCGTTCGATAATCCCCTTGAATTCGTCCATCACCCCCTTGAACTTCACGCTATGGGTATAGGCCATGCCCAGTCCGAGCACGAAGGCCAGCACCAGCGCCGACATGACGCCGAACAGCGGCGGCATCTGAACCGTGAAATAGGGCGTAAGCGCCGCGCCCGCATCGTCGGGCAGCACGGCCTGCGAGCCTTCGAGCAGCGCGGGAAAGACCGCCCGCCCCACCAAATAGGTTCCGAAGCCCGAAAAAAGCGTGAAGGCATAGGCCAGCGCCGCCGTGACGGCCAGCAGCCACCCGGCGTTCTTCCCCAGATCGGCGATGCCCGGCGCCACCAGACCGAGGATCAGCAGCGGAATGACGAACGAGAGGAACTGTCCGAAAATATCGTTGAACGTCAGCGCGATGCGCGTCGCCCATTCGGGAAGAAAAAGCCGCAGCCCACCCCGAGCCCGATGGCCAGCACGACGCGCGGCAGCAGTCCGAACCTGAATTTCATAAGGAATGGTTTTCCATTTTTGTAAAGGTTATAGAAAAATATTTCCAAACGTTTTAGCTATCTTCGGCTTTGCCTCAGACAGAAAAAATCAAAAGCAAGGCGCCCCGGCAAAATGCAACAGTAAAACAAATTAGTAATCACAGCTTTTGCCCCCGGCATATACTATCTTTGTGGTATGACTTCATTATTCCATGACATCATAATTTTCGGCCATAAATTTACATTCGAACGATTTTGCGGCTGGGACTATTTCACGACATCATTTTCGGCCCGGTCAACCTCACGGCGGCCCACCTCCTGCCGACCGATTCGAAACTCTGCTCGTTCGACTGCATCTACTGCGAATGCGGCTGGAACGCCGAACACCCCGGCGGACGGCGATTCAACGCCCGCGAAGATGTCCGCACGCAGCTCGAAGCGACGCTGCGCCGCATGGTGGCGGACGGCACGCCGCCCGACGTCATCACCTTCGCCGGCAACGGCGAGCCGACCCTGCATCCCGAATTCGAAGCGGTGATCGGCGATACGATCGCCCTGCGCGACGCATTGTGCCCGTCGGCCAAAGTCTCGGTGCTCTCGAACGCCACCCAGCTCCACCGCGAAGAGGTGCGCCGCGCCCTGCTGCGGGTGGACAACAACATCCTCAAGCTCGACTCGGCGTTCGACGCTACGGCACGCCTGATAAACAATCCCCAGAGCCCCGTCTATTCCGTACGCAGGGTCGTCGATCAGATGAAAGGCTTCGACGGGCACCTGACCGTGCAGACCATGTTCCTGCGCGGCGAATGCGACGGACAGAAAACAGACAACACGACCGAAGAGGAGGTCTCGGCGTGGCTGCGGCTGATCGAAGAGATCCGGCCGCGGCAGGTCATGGTCTACTCGCTTGACCGCGACACCCCGTGCCGGACGCTCGAAAAGGTGCCGCGCGAGGAGTTGCAGGCCATCGCCACCCGCGTCGAGGCGCTCGGCATCCCCTGTTCCGTAGCATAACCCGCCTGACGATGAGACTGCTCCTGTTATCGCTGTTGCTCGTTGCCGGTTGTACGGCGACCGCCCAGCGCCGTCCCACGGCGCGCGAACTGGGCGAACTGCAGGACAGCGTGTGGCGCCGTCTCGACATCCTGCGCACGACCGACCGGGGATTCGCCGCCTGCACACCGGAGCGCGAAGCATTCGACGGAATCGCGAACGCCGCCCGCACATCTGCGCCCAAGGAAATCGCAAGCGTCGCCGACGCCGTCCGGTCGTCCGGGACCGACGAAACCGAGGGGATCGTCCGCGTCCGTCTGCTCCGGGCCGACACGGCGATGAAAGCCCGCTTCCGCCGTTACGTGCACGACAGCCCCCTGATCCGGCTCGAAGGGTTCGATCCCGACACGACGCCCTATCCGCCCGCCCCCGAAGGCACGCCGCCGCCCGACGGACTGAGCATGGACGCCGAATACGCCTTCTACCCTGCGGAGACCGACTGCGTACGGCTTACGATCCGCTACCGAGGCGATTCGACCGTCTATTTCGGGACGGACTACACCGTTTGCAGGTTCCAAAACGGCCGGTGGGAAACACTGCCGGGCGCCGACGCATGGAACTCCCTGCTGATCGGCATCGGCCGCCCGCAATTTCCCGTCCCCGGCGACGCCCGGCAGACGAAAGAGTACGCCTACGGCTTCACGGCCCGGCTCGCGCCGCGCGTCTATCCGTCCGTATACGCCCGTTACCGCATCTGCAAAAACGTTTACATGGAAAATCCGCACCGCAACTACCTGCTCACCGCCGATTTTACGGTGACGCCCTTCGTCCCGTTCACCCGCTTTCCGGAGCAGACGGGCGACAACAACTGACAAATCATGCAAATACTCCTCTCCTGCGCCAAAACGATGGCCGAAAGCACCTCCCTGCCGATACCCCGCACCACTTCGCCCCTTTACGGCGCGCAGGCCGGGGAGTTGGCCGGACAGCTGGCGACGCTCTCCACCGAAGAGCTGGCGAAAATCCTGCGCGTAAACCATCGGATCGCCGCGACGAACCGGCTCCGCTACAGCCGCTTCCACGACGATGCGGAGAGGGCGCTGCCGGCGCTGGCGGCCTACACGGGCATCGTGTTCAAACGGATCGCTCCGGCGGATTTCACGGCCGGGGATTTCGAATATGCGCAGGCGCACCTCAACATCACCTCGTTCCTTTACGGACTGCTCCGCCCGCTGGACGCGATCCGCACCTACCGGCTCGAAGGCGACGCCGTACTGCCCGGCCACGGCGAGCAGACGGTTTTCGAATATTGGCAGGACAAACTGACGGACGCCTTTCTGGAGAAGATCAAGGCCGACGACGGCATACTGGTCAATCTGGCCAGCAGTGAGATGAAGCGGCTGTTCGACTGGAAGCGCATCTGCCGCGAAGTGCGGGTCGTCACCCCCGAATTCCGCATCCGCGAAGACGACCGGCTGAAAACCGTCGTGGTCTATACGAAAATGTGCCGCGGCGAAATGACCCGTCATATCCTCAAAAACCGCATCGGCGATCCGCAGCAGCTGAAAGCGTTCGAGTGGGAGGGTTTCCGGCTGAATCCGACGCTCAGCAAAGCCGACGACTGGGTGTTTACGATGTAAGGAGTCCGGATATTATTCGGCGCAGACCGGCGCCTGTTTCGTTTCGAGCAGGGCTTTCAGAATACCCTCCTCGTCATAGCCGCAGAGGGCATAGAGCTGAGCCGGAGTTCCGTGTTCGACCCACTCGTCGCCGATGCCCAGCGAACGCACCGAAACGTCCAGCCCGCGTGCATTGAAAAATGCCGCGACGGCTTCGCCGACGCCTCCGCGCAGGGCGCCGTCCTCGACCGTCACCACGCGGCGGAACTTCGCACCCACTTCGAGGAGCAGTTCCTCGTCGAGAGGTTTGGCGAAGCGCAGGTCGTAATGGGCTGCGCTCACCCGCGCACCGCGCCACATCCGGCCTTCGCCGCAGCCGCGGGGATAGCGGATCATGAAGGGATGGCCGTACTGCAGTCCCGTATACATCATGCCGCGCAGTTCCAGCTCGTCCATCGGCGCGGCGATCGCCAGTGTCGGCACGCAGCCGAAGGCCGCCATGTCGAAGACTCCGTGATGCGTCACGCCGTCCTCGCCGACCAGACCGCCCCGGTCGAGACACATGACCACCGGAAGACGCTGAATCGCCACGTCGTGAATCACATTGTCATAAGCCCGCTGCATGAAACTCGAATAGATATTGCAGAAGGGCACCATCCCCGCGGCCGCGAGTCCCGCGAGAAGGTCACGGCATGCCCCTCGGCGATACCTACGTCGAAACAGCGCTCCGGCATCTCCTCATCAGCAGATTCATCGAACAGCCCGACGGCATGGCGGGCGTTATCCCCACGATCCGCTCGTCGGCACGGGCCAGTTCGAGCAGCGTCTGGCCGAAAACATCCTGGTATCGGGCCACTTCGGTCTTGCTGACGATCCGCTCGCCCGTTTCCGGGTTGAATTTGCCCGGAGCGTGCCATACCGGCTTATTGCACTCGGCAGGCTTATAGCCCTTTCCTTTTACGGTCATCACATGCAGCAGCTTGGGACCCTCGATGCGCCGCAAGGCCGCCAGCACCCGCACCAGTTCCGGCAGATTATGTCCGTCGATCGGACCGAAATAGCGGAAATTCAGACTTTCGAACAGATTGCTGTTCTTCAACAGCCCTTGCTTGACAGCATTGCCCGCTTTCTGACAAAACCGCAAAACAGCCGGCGTATGGGACAAAATCCGCCACAAACGGCGTTTGATAGCGTTGTAGCGCCTCGACGTCGAAATCTTGACCAGGTAGTTCTTCAAGGCCCCGGTAGCCTGGTCGATGGCCATGTTGTTATCGTTGAGAATCACCAGGAGGTTGGTCTGCTTGCTCGCACCGGCGTTGTTCAGCCCCTCGAACGCCAGGCCGCCCGTCATCGAACCGTCGCCGATCACGGCCACCACCTGCCGCTGCTCGCCCTTGAGTTCCGCAGCTTTGGCCATACCGAACGCCGCCGAAATCGACACCGAGGCATGCCCGCCCCCGAAAGCGTCGTAGGGGCTCTCGGACATGCGCGGGAAACCGCTGATGCCGCCCAGCTTGCGCTTGGTCCGAACGCCTCGCGGCGCCCGGTAATGATCTTATGGGCATAGGTCTGATGCCCCACGTCCCACACGATTTTATCGTCAGGAGTATTGAATACGTAGTGCAGAGCGACGGCAAGCTCCACCGCCCCCAGGCTCGAAGCCAGGTGTCCCGGATTGGACGAACATTGTTCGATGATGTACTGACGCAGTTCGTCGCAATACTGACGCAAGTCAGAGCCCGACAACTTCTTCAAGTCATCGGGCGAATCAATCCGATCGAGCCATTTATATTCCGAATGCATCATGGATAGGCAAAGATAGCATTAAAAAACGACATTTTTTCGAAATTTTTCCTGTAAAGATAGTCATCTTCGCATTAAAATTCTTCGCGTTACTCCGCATTATGAAATACAAGAGAATACTCCTGAAACTGAGCGGCGAATCCCTGCAAGGGACTCAAAAATACGGTCTTTCGACCGACGTGCTCCACAGCTATGCGGAGCAAATCAAAGCCGTCGTCGGAACGGGAGTTCAGGTAGGCATCGTCATCGGCGGCGGCAACATCTTCCGGGGACTTCAGGGCGCCCGCAAGGGGTTCGACCGCGTGAAAGGCGACCAGATGGGGATGCTGGCCACGATTATCAACTCGCTGGCCCTGCAGTCGGCCCTCGAGGACAACGGCGTGAAAGCGAAAGTCCTCACCTCGATCCGGATGGAACCCATCGGAGAGTATTACTCGAAAGCCAAGGCGCTCGACTACCTCGAAGCCGGATACGTAGTCATCATCGGCGGCGGCACGTCGAACCCCTATTTCTCGACCGACTCTGCATCGGCGCTGCGCGGCATCGAGATCGAAGCCGACGTCATGCTCAAGGGTACGCGCGTAGACGGCGTCTATACGGCCGATCCGGAGAAAGACCCCGCCGCAGAGAAGTTCGACGAAATCACCTTCGATGAAGTTTATCGTCGCAACCTGAAGGTTATGGATATGACCGCCTTCACGCTTTGCCGCGAAAATGGCCTCCGGGTCATCGTCTTCGACATGGACACTCCGGGCAACCTGGAAAAGGTGCTCGCCGGAGAGAAGATCGGCACACTGGTCAAACTCTGAAAACCTATTATATCGCTATGACCGAACGTAAAAAACCCAATAACAAACGTCTTATACTGATGATCGTCCTGCTCGCGGTCGTCATCGCCCTGATGTGGCTGCTGCCCGACGGGTCGCAGCCTGCAGCCCCCGCAACGGACGCTCCGAAAACCGAACAGACCAAGAATACGAACGATACGCCCGACGACATCGAGGCTACGACCCTTGTTAAAGCCGGGACACAGGCACCCGATTTCCGGGTGGAAATGTTCGACGGTACGACCTTCACCTTGGGCAGTCTGCGCGGCAAAGTGGTGCTTCTGAATTTCTGGGCGACCTGGTGCGGTCCCTGCCGCGAGGAATTGAGCCGCGTGCAGAAGGACATCATCGATCGCTTCAAGGGGAACGAAGACTTCGTTTTCCTGCCCGTATCGCGCGGCGAAACCCGCGAAACGGTCGCCGCTTTCCGGGAAAAGATGGGTTATACGTTCCCGATGGGACTCGATCCCGAACAGAAAATTTACAGACTTTACGCCTCCAACTACATTCCGCGTAATTTCGTCATCGACCGCAACGGCAAGGTCGTGCTGGCGTCGGTACGGGTACGACCCCGAAGAGTTCGACGAAATGATCAAAACCATCGAAAAAACACTCGAATAACTATGGATACCAAAACGATTCTCAACGAAGCCTCCGGCCGTATGCAGAAGGCCATCGACCACCTCGAAGAGGAACTTCTGAACGTGCGCGCGGGCAAAGCCTCGCCCAATGCCCTGAACGGCATAATGGTCGATTACTTCGGCTCGCAGGTGCCCGTATCGGGCGCCGCGAGCGTCACCGTTCCCGATGCGAAGACGATCCTGATCCAGCCGTGGGACAAGAAGATGATCAAAGCGCTGGAAAAAGCGATCATCGATTCCAATATCGGCCTTACCCCCTCGAACAACGGCGAGCAGATACTCCTGACGATCCCGCCGCTGACCGAGGAGCGCCGCAAGGAGTTGGTGAAACAAATCCGCAACGAGCCGAAACGGCCCGCATCAGCCTGCGCAATGCCCGCCGCGACGCGGTCGAGGCATTCAAGAAAGCCCAGAAAGAGGGTATGCCCGAGGATGAGTCGAAGGACGGCGAAACCCAGTCGCAGAAGCTGTTGGAAAAATTCTCTAAGCTGCTCGACGAAGCGCTCCTGAAGAAAGAGAAGGAGATCATGACCGTCTGAAACGGTTTCATCCGCATGAAAATCCGGCCCGATTCGTATATTGGCCGGATTTTTTCATATATTTGCCCCTCCTAAACATTCCGTCCCGATGAAAAAGCCATTCCGCAAGATTTCGGTCCTGATCGTATTGTTTTCGCTGTTCGGCATACAGAACGCAGCATCGCAGGGCTACGTCAAGCTCAATGTGCTCTATGCTCTGGTGGGCGTGGTGAATCCCTCTGTGGAGTTCGCCATCTCCGCCCAAATCGACCCTGCAGACCGACATCGTCATCTCGCCATGGAAGTCGATCAACCAAAAGCATATGCTCTTCGCCATCTTCATGGGCGAATACCGCCGCTACTTCAAGGAGCACAACCGAGGCTGGTACCTCGGCGCCAATATCGGCATGATGGCCTTCGACATGTCTAAACCTTACATCGAAGGGTGGAAGCTGAAATTCGAAGACCGCTACTGCAAAGGCTACGGCATGATGATCGGCCTCTGCGTGGGTTATGAATACCAGTTCGGGGAGCGGTGGCTGCTCGACGCCTTCTTCGGATGGGCATGGATGGACAGCCACTACAACGGATACAGTTTCGACGGCAAGGTAGACATGTATCCCCACCGTCCGGTGCAGCCCGAGAACCCCGATCCGTTCAACGGTTCGTCGGAGTGGTATCCCAACAAGCTCGGATTGTCGATCGGATACCGTATTTTCACGCCCCGCAACAAACAGCGGACAGCGGACGTCCTGCTGCAGCAGTTGCAGATTGCGGAGAGGCAGCCATGACGGAAACCATAAACGCCCTGAACCAAAGAGCAGGAGTTCTCCTTGCCGGAATGCGGGCAACCGGAAACAGGGCCGGCGGAACCGAAACCCGGGGGAAAACGCCGGTTTCGAGGCACACCCGCCAGGTTCTGCCCGTTCTTCCGCGGTCGACCGACGCAACCCTGGAATCGCGGCAGGGAGCTGCCGGTTTTGCCGACTCTGTCCGTTCCGCCGCACGGCATGATCCGGACGGCGCACTACATGCGCAAAAAAACGGAACCCCGGGGTGAACCTTCCGGCGCGGGGTTCTGACGATTCGCGGCCTGCGCTTTATTCAGGGAATTACTTAACCTTCGGGCCGGCAGCTACGAGCTTCTTGCCTTCCTCGTTGCCCGTGAACTTCACGAAGTTCTTTACGAAGCGGTTTGCGAGGTCCTCGGCCTTCACGTCCCAATCCTTGGCGTTCTTGTACGTGTCGCGCGGATCGAGAATCTTGGGATCCACGCCGGGAAGTGCAGTCGGGATCTTGAATCGAATACCGGCAGCGTCTTGGTCGCGGCCTTGTCGATCGAACCGTCCAGGATGGCGTCGATGATGCCGCGCGTATCTTTGATCGAGATTCGTTTGCCCGTACCGTTCCAACCCGTATTGACCAGGTAAGCCTTGGCACCGGCCTTCTCCATCTTTTTCACCAGTTCCTCACCGTACTTGGTCGGATGCAGCGAGAGGAACGCCGCACCGAAGCAAGCCGAGAAGGTCGGCGTCGGCTCGGTGATACCGCGCTCGGTACCGGCCAACTTGGCGGTGAAGCCCGAGAGGAAGTAGTATTTGGTCTGTTCCGGCGTCAGGATCGAAACCGGGGGCAGTACGCCGAAGGCGTCGGCCGAAAGGAAGATCACCTTCTTGGCAGCCGGGGCCTTCGATACGGGCTTCACGATATTGTCGATGTGGAAGATCGGGTACGATACGCGGGTGTTCTCCGTCACGGACTTGTCCGCGAAGTCGATCTTACCTTTCTTGTCCACCGTAACGTTCTCCAGCAGGGCGTTGGGGCGGATCGCGTTCCAGATATCGGGCTCGTTCTCTTTCGAGAGGTTGATGACTTTGGCATAGCATCCGCCCTCGAAGTTGAAGACGCCGTCGTCGTCCCAACCGTGCTCGTCGTCGCCGATCAGCTCGCGCTTCGGGTCGGTCGAAAGGGTGGTTTTGCCCGTTCCCGACAGACCGAAGAAGATGGCGGTGTTCTTGCCCTCCTTGTCGGTGTTGGCCGAGCAGTGCATCGACGCGATGCCCTTCAGCGGAAGCAGGTAGTTCATGTAGGAGAACATACCCTTCTTCATTTCGCCGCCGTACCAGGTGTTGAGGATTACCTGCATTTTTTCGGTGAGGTTGAACACGACCGCCGTTTCCGAGTTGAGTCCGAGTTCCTTGTAGTTCTTGACTTTGGCTTTCGAGGCGTTCAGCACCACGAAATCGGGTTCGCCGTATTTCTCCAGCTCCTCGTCCGTCGGGCGGATGAACATGTTTTTCACGAAATGCGCCTGCCATGCGACCTCCATGATGAAACGGATCTTGAGACGGGAATTCTCGTTGGCTCCGCAGAACGTGTCCACGACGAAGAGCTTCTTGTTCGACAACTCCTTCGACAGCGATCTTTTTCAACTCCTTCCATGTCTTCTTCGTCACCGGTTTGTTGTCGTTCTTGTATTCGGGCGAGGTCCACCAGATGGTATCTTTGGTGGTTTCGTCCATCACGAAGAACTTGTCTTTCGGGGAGCGACCCGTGTAGACGCCGGTCATCACGTTCACGGCGCCCATTTCGGTTCACCGCCTTTGTCGTAACCGCGCAGCCCCTTCCTGGTCTCCTCGCGGTAGAGTTCGTCGTACGACGGGGCGTCTGCGGGGCAACCGCATCGCAATCAGGGAACTGGAAGTATTTTCCGACAATCCGCCCGGCAGCCGGAATGAACCCGACGCACGAACTCCGAAAAACCGGAACGAAAGGGGACGATATACCGGAATTTTTTCTATCTTTGATAAGTCAGCCCTATAAAAACATCGTTACTCGTTCCGAATAATGCGCCCGATAAAAATACGCCACGACAGGATCTGCCTGAAACCGTTTTCGATCGAATGGATAAACTACCATAGTTTCTCCATCGTGTTGGTTATTTCCGGGACATTCTTCTGCTGTTATTTCGTCTCCGACCTCATTCACGGATTCTGGGATCGGTACTGGCTCGCCGCGCTTCTGCTATTCGGCGCCGGCTTTGCCCTCTATACGATCCAATGCCGGAAACTGAAATTCAAGAGTATCCCGCTCTCCGGGCAACACGACGGACTGAAAGAGCAGATACGGAAACTGCTGGCCGACGGGGATGGAGGATCGAATACGACAATCAGCGTTATTTGCAGGCCGTAAACCGAAAGGGCATCCCCTTTCTGGACTGCGACCTGCTGATCTTGGGGTGGAGAAGCGACGAAATCCGGTGGGCCCTGGTCTACGACCCGTGGTATAACATGGCGGGGGGAATATTTACGTTCAACAGATACGGACGGAAAACCGTAAAGGCGATAAAGGCACTCGCCGGCAATTCGGCGGAAGCTCCTGCTCCCCGGAAACTCGGATAGACCATGGCCGGGCTTTATTTCCACATACCGTTCTGCAAACGCATCTGCGCCTACTGCGACTTCTACAAGAGCGCCCGGCTGGAGCAGATGGACGGCGTAACGGCCGCCATGCACCGCGAACTGGACGAACGGCAGGATTACCTGCGCGGCGAAGCGGTCACGACCCGCTATTTCGGCGGCGGCACGCCTTCGCTCTACGCACCCGCCGCGCTGAAAGGACTGCTGGATCATGCCGCGCTGCTGTTCGACTGCTCCGGCACCACGGAAACCACCCTCGAGGCCAACCCCGACGACCTGACGGAAAATTACCTCGACGGGCTGCGCGAAGCGGGCATAGACCGGCTGTCGATCGGCATCCAGTCGTTCGACGACGGGTGCCTGAAGCTGATGAACCGCCGCCATACGGCGGCACAGGCCATCGGTGCGGTGCGGGCGGCACAACGCGCCGGGTTCGGGAACATCACCGCCGACCTGATCTTCGGCATTCCCGGCTTCGGCGGGGATTCGCTGAAAAGATCGCTCGACGGAATGCTGTCGCTCGGCGTACAGCACATTTCGGCATACCATTTGACCATCGAACCCGATACGGCCTTCGGCCGCCGTGCGGCACGGGGCGAGTTCCGCGCCGTGGACGAAGAGGTCAGCGAGGAGGAGGTCCTCACGGTGCACGATACGCTTACGGCCGCCGGATTCGAGCATTACGAGGTTTCGAACTATGCCCTGCCGGGATTTCGAGCCCGTCACAACGCCTCCTACTGGCATGGGACGAAATACCTCGGCATCGGGCCCGCAGCCCACTCGTTCGACGGCGAAGAAAGGCACTGGAACGCCAGTTCAGTGGAAAAATACATAGCAGGCGCTCCCGCCGGGAAGGAAGTGCTGACCCGACGCGACCGGTTCAACGAATATGTCATGACGGCGCTCCGGACGGTCGAGGGGATCGATCTGGAAGAGGCCGCGGCACGTTTCGGAGCAAAACGGCTGGCGCGGATGCAGGAAGAGGCAGCACCGTTCCTCCGTTCGGGTACGCTCCGCATAGCCCGGGGGCGGATGGCCCTCCCGCCGGAAAAATTCCTGATTTCGGATGCCGTGATCGGGGCACTTTTCGAAACATAACACGACATGCAACGATGTGAAACAGAAATGTTAAGTTATTATTAAATATTTTTACTAATTAATCGAACAAGGTTGTTTTATATAAATATAAGTATTACCTTTGCAGCGGTTTTCAACCGATTCATCGAGTAAATTACAAACAAGCACGACAAATATGAGTAATGCAAAACTGACTCCCCGACTACCTCTTCGAGGTGAGCTGGGAGGTCTGCAACAAAGTCGGCGGCATCCACACCGTCGTTTCGACCAAAGCACAGACCGTAACCCGTAAATTCGCCGACCGCTATATCCTCATCGGGCCCGACCTCCAGCACGAGGGGGCGAACCCCGAATTCGAGGAAGACCCCGACATGCTGAAGGCATGGCGCCAGAGCGTATACAGCGACGGCCTCCGGATCCGCGTGGGACACTGGAAGATCAAGGGCGAGCCGACGGTGATCCTGGTGGACTTTACTTCGCTGATCCCCGCAAAGACGAAATACTCAAGAAACTCTGGGAGACGTACCACGTGGATTCGCTCTCGGGACAGTGGGACTACATCGAGCCCGTGCTCTTCGGCTATGCCGCGGGCATGGTCATCGCCTCGTATGTCGACAATTTCTGCAACGCGACGGACAAGATCGCCGCGCATTTCCACGAGTGGATGACCGCCGCCGGCGGACTCTACCTGCGCAAGTACTCGCCCCCTACGTGGCGACGGTCTTCACGACCCACGCCACGGTGACGGGCCGCTGCGTGGCCGGCAACGGGCTGCCGCTCTACAAGGATCTGGGACGGCTCAACGCCGGCGAACTGGCGCGCCAGTTCAACGTCGTGGCCAAACACTCGATCGAGAAGATGGCCGCCACATACCACGACGCCTTCCTCACGGTCAGCGACATCACGGCCAACGAATGCAAATACCTGCTGGGGCGTGAACCGGACGGCATCACCCCAACGGGTTCGAAAACGACTTCGTATGGACGGGCGAGGAGTACGACGCCAAACGTGCCGAAGCCCGCACGGCGATGATCTCGGTAGCCGAAGCCTGCCTCGGGCACAAGTTCCGGAAGGAACCGCTGATCGTCGGCACCAGCGGCCGCTACGAATTCCGCAACAAGGGGCTCGACGTATTCATCGAGTCGCTCAAAAAGCTGGCCGCCTCCGACCGTCTCAAACGCGAAGTCCTGGCCTATGTCACCGTTCCGGCCGCCAACCGCGGCCCGCGTGCGGACTTGCAGGCACACCTGGCCGACCCGGCCAGCCCGATCGACGGCGGACAATACAAGTATTCGACCCATTACCTCGAATACCAGAACAGCGACCCGATCGTGAACGCCCTGAACGGCAGCATCCTCACGACCGACGATTCGAAGGTGAAGGTGATCTTCGTGCCGACCTACCTCAACAAGGCCGACGGCATCTTCAACAAGGATTACTACGAACTGCTCGTCGGTATGGACATCACGGTATTCCCCGCCTACTACGAACCGGGGGGCTGTACGCCGCTCGAAGCGGTGGCATTCTCGGTGCCGACCATCACCACGACCCTCGCAGGGTTCGGGCTGTGGGTCGACAAGCAACGCGAGCACCTGGGCGTGGAGGTCATCCGACGCGACGACTACAACGACAAGGAGGTCGAGGAGAAGATCGCCGACTCGCTGCTGCGCTTCAGCGCGCTGGACGAGAAACATGTCTCCGAGATGCGCGTTTCGGCCTACGAGATATCGGAAACTGCGCTCTGGGAGCACCTTTTCGCCGCCTACGAACAGGCCTACTCCGAGGCTGTCGAAAGTTCGGTGATCCGTACCAACCGCGCCGTGCTCGACGAGAGCAACGCCCGCAACGAACAGATCAATTTCGTACGCCAGCAGCTCTTCGCCGAGAAGCCCAACTGGAACCGCATGATGGTCGACAAAACCCTGCCCAAGCGCCTGCATGCCCTGGAAGAACTTTCGCGCAACCTCTGGTGGTGCTGGAACCCCGGGCCCCGCGACCTGTTCGAAGGCATCGACCCGGCACTCTGGGCCGAATGCGAGCGCAACCCGATCGCTTTCCTCGACAAACTGAGCGTGGAACGCATAAAAAAGGGGCTCGAACGCGACGAGGCCTTTCTCGGGCAGCTCGACGCCGTATATGCGCAGTTCCGCGACTATATGAACGAAAACCCGCCCCGAAGACCCCCACGATTTCGTATTTTCGATGGAATACGGCCTGCACTCGTCGCTCAAGATCTACTCGGGCGGCCTGGGCATACTCGCGGGAGACTACCTCAAGGAGGCCTCGGACAAGAACGTCCCGATGGCAGCCGTGGGCCTGCTTTACCGGTACGGCTACTTCACGCAGCGCCTTTCGGCACAGGGGGCGCAGGAGGCGACCTACGAGGCGCAGAACTTCTCGAAGCTGCCGATTTCGCCCGTGCGCGACGAAGCCGGCAACTGGCTGACGGTCACCATCGCCTTCCCGGGGCGTACGCTCTCGGCCCGCGTCTGGCGATGCCAGGTCGGCCGCACCGACCTCTTCCTGCTCGACACCGACTACGAAGCCAATCTCGACGAAGACCGTCAGATCACCCACTACCTCTACGGCGGCGACTGGGAGAACCGGCTCAAACAGGAAATCCTGCTCGGGATCGGCGGTATCCGCGCACTGCGCGCACTGGGCATCAAGCAGGAGGTCTACCACTGCAACGAGGGCCATGCGGCCTTCATCGGCATCGAGCGCATCCGCGATCTGGTGCGCCGCAAGAAGCTCACCTTCTCCGAAGCGCTGGAAGTAGTCCGTTCGTCGTCGCTCTTCACGACCCACACCCCCGTGCCGGCCGGCCACGACGCCTTCCCCGAGTCGATGATCCGCCAATACCTCGCCCACTACCCCGACGTGCTGGGCATCACCTGGGAGCAGTACATCAACCTGGGCAAGACCAACCCCAACGACCCCAACGAGAAGTTCTCGATGTCGGTGCTGGCCTGCAACCTCTCACAGGAGGTCAACGGCGTATCGTGGCTCCACGGCGAAGTGTCGAAGGAGATCCTGGGCAACATGTGGGCGGGTTATTTCAAGAACGAACTCCACATCGGCTATGTCACGAACGGCGTACACTTCCCGACATGGATCGCGACGAACCTGCGCCGCCTCTACGCCCGCTATTTCGCCGACGGCTTCGAGGGCACGACTACGACATCCCGGCATGGCAGAAAGTCCACAACATCCCCGACGGGGAGCTGTGGGCCGGGCGCATGCACCTAAAGAACAAGCTCATCAAGCATATCCGCAAGCGTTACAGCGACCCCAGCCAGGTGCGGCTCGACTCGCCGCGCCAGATGTTGCAGGTCATCGAGGGCATCAAGCCCGACGTGCTGTCCATCGGTTTCGCACGCCGCTTCGCAACCTATAAGCGCGCCTACCTGCTCTTCACGAACCTCGACCGGCTGGCGGCGATCGTCAACAACAAGGAGCGCCCCGTGCAGTTCATCTTCGCCGGCAAGGCCCACCCCAACGACAAACCGGGGCAGGACCTCATCAAACGCATCGTCGAAGTGGCCGCCATGCCGCAGTTCGTGGGCAAGATCATCTTCCTGCAAAACTACGACATGGAGCTGGCGCGCCGCATGGTGCAGGGCGTCGATGTCTGGCTGAACACCCCGACCCGCCCGCTCGAGGCGTCGGGTACCTCGGGAGAAAAATGCGTGATGAACGGCGTGCTGCAATTCTCGGTGCTCGACGGCTGGTGGGTCGAGGGCTACAAGGAGGGCGCCGGCTGGGCGCTGCCGATGGAACGGACCTTCGCCGACCAGCACTATCAGGACGAACTGGACGCGGAGATGATCTACAACACCATCGAGGAGCAGATCGTCCCGAAATATTACGACCGCGACAGGGACGGCGTACCCCACGCATGGGTGGAGTCGGTCAAGAAATGCGTTGCCGACATCGCATCGAATTTCACGACCAACCGCATGCTAAACGACTACGAGGAACGGTTCTACAACAAGCTCGCGGCACGCAAGCACCGGATCGTCGAGGGCGGCTACAAGCTGGCCCGCGAGATCGCGGCCTGGAAACGCAAGGTCTCGTCGGTATGGGATCAGATCCGCGTGATCGACGTACAGCGCGTAAAATCGACAACAAGGCGATCTTCGTAGGCGAAAAGTACCATTTCAAGTAACCGTGGACATCGCCAGCCTGCGTCCCGAGGACATCGGCGTGGAGATGGTCATTGCACAGCAGATCGTTGGCGGGCAGAATGCCAACGTGATGCACACGATCGGGCTCAAGCACACCAAGACCGAAGGCAGCCGCGTTACCTACGCACTGGATTATACGCCCGACAAGCCGGCACGTTCGACGTGGCGCTGCGTATTTTCCCGGTGAACCCGCACCTGCCCCATCGCATGGATTTTGCATTGGTAAAATGGGCTTAGCCAATTTGGCCCTAATAATGTAAAAAGATATGAATTTTCGGAAATGCGATTGCCTTTTCGCAAAAATTCAGCTATCTTTATAGAACGAACCGTATTTTTAGAAGGACATGTCAGCACTTACTTTCGACAAAAGCGAATTGGGCAACCCGGAGTATTCGCTCCAGCGCGAGATGCTCTCCACAGACCGTATCGGCGGATATATGAGCACGACTATCGTCTGCTGCAACACCCGCCGCTACCACGGCCTGATGGTAGCGCCCATAGACGACAGCGACAGGACGTATGTCCTGCTCTCGTCGCTCGACGAAACCATCGTCCAGCACGACCAGACATTCAACCTGGCCCTGCACCGCTTCAAGGGGGTATACGAGCCGCGCGGACACAAGTATATCACCGACTTCAAATATACGCCGACCCCGACGATCACCTACCGCGTGGGCGGCGTCATCCTGCGCAAGGAGCTGCTGTGGATTCACAAGCGCACGCAGCTGATGATCCGCTACACGCTCGTCGAAGCGAATTCGGAAACGCACCTGCGGCTGCGGCCTTTCCTCGCCTTTCGCGACAAACACGCGCTGACGCATGCCAACATGGAGGCCAACGGCCGCTCCTACCCGGCAGTCAACGGTGTGAAATGCCGCCTCTACGGGTCGTTCCCGTGGCTCTACCTGCAGACCAGCAAGCCCGGTGCGGAATTCGTGGCCGCACCCGACTGGTACTACGGATTCGAATACCCGCAGGAGCTGGCCCGCGGTTATGACGGTTACGAAGACCTGCTCACGACGGGCTATTTCGAAACGGAACTCAAGAAGGGCGAAAGCATCATCTTCTCGGCCTCGCTCGACGAAATGGGATCGGTCAAGACCATCGAAGAGGTATTCGCCGCATCCATCGCCCGGCGCACGCACAAGATCGACTTCATCAGCTGCCTGGAGCACTCGGCGCGGCAATTCGTCATCCGGCGTCCCGGCGACCGCACCGAAGTGGTGTCGGGCTACCCGTGGCACGGGGTTTCGGGGCGCCAAACCTTCGTTTCGCTCCCGGGCATCACGCTCGAACAGGGGCATAAGGAGGACTGTATCGACGCCCTCGACACGCTGGTGCGCGAAATGCGCGACGGCATGTTCACGGGCAACGCCTCGGCGGCCGTCGCAGCAGATGCCCCGCTGTGGTTCTTCTGGACGCTCCAGCAACTCGAACGGGAGGTGGGCGGCAAGCAGATATGGAAAGCCTACGGCCCGGCCATGAAAGATATTCTGGAAAGCTACCGCCGGGGAGTCGGCGGTCGCGTCGCGCTGCATGACAACGGGCTGGTGTGGGCCGCTGCGGACGACGTCCCGATGACATGGATGAACGCCCTGATCGACGGCCGCCCCGTCACTCCGCGCAACGGTTATCAGGTAGAGGTGAACGCATTGTGGTACAACGCCGTATGCTACACGCTCGAGCTGGCCGGCAAACACGGCGACAAAGCCTTCGTCAAGGCCTGGGAGTCACTCCCGGCACGCACGCAGGCGTCGTTCGTCGAACTGTTCCGCCTGCCGGAAGGCTATCTGGCCGATTTCGTAGGGACGGACGGGCCCGACAAATCGACGCGCCCCAACATGATCGTCGCCTGCGGGCTGGATTACAAGATGCTCGACGAAGAGCTGCAACTGGAGGTGATCCGCACCGTACGCCAGCACCTGCTCATCCCCAAGGGGCTGCGGACACTCTCGCCCCGCAACCTGCTCTACAAAGGTTCGCAGGAAGGAGGTTCGCCCGCAGAGCGCGATTTCGCGGGCAAGAACGGTTCGGCATGGCCGTGGCTGCTGCAATTCTACGTCAAGGCATGTTTCGATATCGACGGGGATGCATTCCTGCCGCAGGCCCGGGAGATACTCGCCAATTTCGACGAAGACATCCAGAGCTACGGTATCGGGTCTTTTGCGAGCTTTACGATGCCGACCCGCCCTACGCATCGCGCGGCGCTATCTCGCAGGCGTGGAGCGTCGGGGCCGTGCTCAATATCCACAGCATGATCCGCGAGCGCACGAAGGAGGAGGCCCGGGAAAGCAACACCGCTGGGAAAGCCGCGAAGGCGGTGAAGCCCGTGGCGAAAAGTACTGCCAAAAAGCTGCGGTAAAGAAAACCGCAACGGACAATACACCAAAGAAAACTGCGGCAAAGACGGCCATCGCAAAAGAGGCCGCAGAAAAGAAACCCGCAGCGAAAAAGAGTGCGGAGAAGAAACCGACGGAAAAAAAGCCGGCCGCAACAAAGGCCGCGACAAAAAAGATAAAGACTGGGAAATAACAGGCTGTGACGGGAGGAAAATCCTGCCAAGGCGGGATTCCGGGGCGTCCGGACTTGCAACCGCGGCTTGTGGCCGTGAGCCGGGACGTTCCTGTGAGAGGAAAGGTAAAATTGCAAAACAAGGATATAGTTATGAGAGTTTTAATGTTCGGTTGGGAGTTCCCGCCCCACATCGCGGGTGGTTTGGGAACGGCATGTTACGGGATGACCCGCGGGCTGGCACGCAACGATGTCGACGTAACATTCGTAGTACCCCATGCCTACGGCGACGAGGATCAGCGATTCACGCACGTCCTGAATGCCAGTGACGTGGAGGCGCTTTACGGATCTACGGGAAGCGGCGCGGACGATATTCTCGAGAAGATGTCGTTCATCCACATCGACTCGAACATGGTACCTTACATCTCCCCGAAGAGTACGAACAGTACCAGGAGCGCTACGTCAAATCCGGACAGAAAGTCTGGTCGACGACCGATGCCTGGAAACAACGCTATACCTTCTCGGGCAAGTACGGCGCCAACCTTATGGAGGAGGTCGCCCGCTATGCCGTAGTCGCGGCGCAGGTGGCCAAAGACCTCGAAGGGCAGTTCGACGTGATCCACGCCCACGACTGGCTCACCTACTACGCCGGTATCGCCGCCAAGCGCGTATCGGGCAAGCCGCTGGTCGTGCATATGCACGCCACGGAATACGACCGCAGCGGCGAGAACGTCAACACGCAGGTCTACGCCATCGAACGTGCAGGCATGCATGCCGCAGACCGGGTGATCGCCGTTTCGAACCTCACGCGCAACATCGTCATCAACCGCTACGGCGTCCCGGCCGACAAGGTCGTGACGGTACACAATGCCGTGCGGTTCGCCGCAGGCCAGTGCAAAATGCCCGAACGGGGCGTGGACGACAAGATCGTCACGTTCCTGGGGCGTATCACCTACCAGAAAGGCCCCGACTATTTCGTCGAGGCCGCGGCCAAGGTGCTGAAGAAAGTCCCCAACGTACGTTTCGTAATGGCCGGCTCGGGCGACATGATGAACCACGTCATCCGCCGCGTGGCGCGGCTGGGCATTGCCGACAGGTTCCACTTCACCGGATTCCTGCGCGGCGAGGACGTACACAAGATGTTCCAGTTGTCGGATGTCTACGTCATGCCGTCGGTTTCGGAGCCGTTCGGCATATCGCCCCTCGAGGCAATGCGTTCGAACGTCCCGGTGATCATCTCCAAGCAGAGCGGCGTGGCCGAAGTACTCGACTATGCCGTGAAGGTCGACTACTGGGATGTCGATGCCCTGGCCGATGCCATCTACGGGCTGATCCAGTACCCGGCGCTTGCGGGGGATGTTCGCCTCGAAAGGCCTGGAAGAGGTCACGAACCTGAAATGGAACGATGCCGCAGCCAAAATCAAAACCGTATACGAAGCGGTGATCGAAGAGAATAAAAAACAATAAAATAGCTACCCTATGAAAACCGTCTGCTTATATTTTCAGGTACACCAGCCCTGGCGACTGAAGAAGTACCGCTTCTTCAACATGGGCAAGGATCACAACTATCTGGACGACCTGCTGAACCGCTCCATCATGCAGAAAGTCGCCCGGCAATGCTACCTGCCGATGAACGCCCTGTTGCTGAAGCTCATCCGGGAAAACAAGGGTAAGTTCCGCTGCTCGTTCTCGATCACGGGGTCGGCCATCGAACAGTTCCGCGCCTATGCGCCCGAAGTGCTCGACTCGTTCCGCGAACTGGCTGCCACGGGATGCGTGGAGTTCCTGGCCGAGACTTACTCCCACTCGCTGGCCTCGCTGGCTTCGAAGGAGGATTTCACCGAACAGGTAAAACTCCACACGGCACTTATAAAAAAAGGAATTCGGGGTGAAACCGACCGCCTTCCGAAACACAGAGCTGATCTACTCCGACGACATCGGCGCCGCAGTGGCCGAAATGGGCTTCCGTACGATGCTGGCCGAAGGTGCCAAGCACGTGCTGGGCTGGAAATCGCCCAACTATGTATACGCCAACGCCGTCAACCAGAAACTGCGCCTGCTGCTGCGCAACTACAAACTCTCGGACGACATCGCCTTCCGCTTCTCGAACCGCAGTTGGAACGAATGGCCGCTGACGGCGGACAAATATGTAAAATGGCTCGCTTCGGACGAGACTCCGGGCGAGGTCATCAACCTCTTCATGGACTATGAAACTTTCGGCGAACACCAGACCGCCGACACGGGAATCTTCGAGTTCATGCGCGCGCTGCCGAAGGCAATCCTCGCCAAGAAAAACGGTCTGGAGTTCGCGACCGTCACCGAAGCCGCCAAGAAACACCAGCCCGTAGCAGTACTCCACTGTCCGCACGTGATGTCGTGGGCCGACGAGGAGCGCGACGTGACGGCATGGCTCGGCAACGAGTTGCAGAACGAAGCGTTCTCGAAGCTTTACGCCCAGAAGGAGAAGATCGCGGCACTGAAAAGCCCCGACTTCGACTATGTGTGGAGTTTCATGCAGACCTCCGACCATTTCTACTACATGGCTACCAAATGGCTCTCGGACGGTGACGTACACTCCTATTTCAACCCCTACGATTCGGCCTACGACGCTTTCATCAACTACATGAACGTCCTCTCGGATTTCATCATCGAACTGGACAAGGCTGTGGCGGCAAAGGCCGCAAAGGCAAAATAACGGGCAAAAGAAAAATTTACGACACACCAACCGAATAGCGAAACAGCCGGGATCCGAGGATCCCGGCTGTTTTTCGTCCATCAGTCTCCAGATGGGCCAAACAACCGCCCGTAAAAGGCAGGAATATCCGCCGCTGCCCGATGCAACGACGGATATTCCATAAGATGCCCGGGCATTCCGTGCCTGCAGCCTAGCGATCGCCCGAAAGCCGCAATCCGCGCGAGAACCGCGAACCACACAAGAAACGGGAGCCGTACAAAACCTCCCCCAAAAAACCGGGCTCCAGGATAACGAACCCACAATGCGGATCGAGAGAACGCAGGGAAACTTCCGGGCATAAAAAAGCGGCAGACCGCGCCTCTTCGGTCTGCCGCAAGCAGGAGTGTTACTTGAAATGGGAGTTGTTGTTACCAAAAAACTTTGGGATGTGCTGTTCCTGCTTTAGGGAGTTGATTTCCCGCGTTCCCGGCACCGCCCCGAAGGACGGCGCCGGAATAGCGGGAAAGGGGGATTAGTTAGCAGGCTCTTCGGGGTGCAGCTCGATCGTCACGTTGGCGGTCATCGTACCCCACTTGTGGCTGACGGTAACCGGAATGAAGAGCTTGACGGTCTTCTCGACCTTCACGCCGTTGATATTCTTGAAGACGAGCTTCGAGCCATTCTTAGTGATGCAGTTCACACCGAAACGGTCTGCAGCCTTGATCTTGGCAGTCTCTGCGGTGATCGCTTCATCCACTACGTAGTTGCCGTTGGCATCCTTCTTCAGGTTGGTCTTGGCATTGCAAGGTCCCAAGCGGGAGCATTCACTGCATAGTAGGCATAGAGTTCGGCAGCATATTTCTCCTTCTCGCCCGTACCGGTCGTCACCTCAGCCACGATGTAGTCCTTGAAGTCGGTCATCGTGAAGGCTTTCGAACAGTCAACCTCGGACCCGCTGATAATCTGGTCTACGAAGTATGCATTGGTCAGCTCGGTGTTGATCTTAAGAGGTTCGACGAAGTATACGTTGAAATCCGTCAGCTCGATGTGGTTATAGGGGTTGATTGCAGCCCATACCTTGAGCGTAGCCTGCTGTTTCAGGATACCGATGCCGGCTTCGTTGTTGAGTACCTGTACGGTGATGTCAGCAGCGGCAGCAGCGTTTACGGCGCCCGTGTTCGTGGTTGCGGGAGCATACCAGTTGTCACCCATACCGTTGTAGTTGAGCTTGACGGCATCCATAACACCCTTCTTCAGCGTATAACCCGTCACGTCGGTTTCACCGGCAGGTTCGGCACCCGTCAGTGCGGGAGCGTAACCCGTAGCAGGCTGCTTCTTGGCGAACTGGATATCCCATTTGCCGCAGGGCAGCAGGTTCGTGACGGGCTTGCTGTCGGCGAACAGACGGTCGAGTTCATAGCGGTATGCGCAGGTCGCATATGCACCGGGCGTATTGTACTGGATCGGGTAAACATAAGCCAGCGTGTAATCGGAGTGCCAGAACGAAGAGTCGTAACCGTAGATCGAAGGCAGGGTCGGCTTCTTGATGTTCACAACGAACGAGAAGGTCAGTTTGCCCTGGTATACGTTCTGTGCAGGGATCGTCACATTGACAACCTTCTTCACTTCCTTGCCAGCAATCAGGTCGGCGATCACGTTGCCGATCTGCTCGGGCGTCAGCGTCCAGGTGAAGGCGGCAGCAGACTCGGCAGCGGCGGCATCGAAATTGTAAACCAGCTCGACACCATCGGCAGCAGCCTGGGCCACGGTACCTACGGTATGATCGGTAGCGGCGATTTCGGGAGCAGCATAGGTTGCGATGAACTCAGCCTGCGACAGACCGTTCTCACCGAGTTTGCCGAGTACCTTGGTAACCATCTCTTCCCAAGTGAACGAACCGGTGAAAGCGTTGCAAGTCAACGTGTAGTCGAACGTCTTGAGAACCTTCAGGTCAACCGGAGCGATCTTCTCCTTCAGCCACTGTACCTTGAAGTAACGGACATCGACGACGGCGTTCTTGTTGTTCACGTCAACCAGCTCGACGCGAACGATCGGCGTCTTGTCGATGGCTGCTTGGTTGTTGGTCGTTCCGTCGGGCAGTTTCGAGGTCAGCGTCCACGCGCCGTCCGTATTGGCTACGCTGGCGAATTTCTGCTGGTCGGTATCGTTGTCACCTACCTTGTAAGGCTTGGTCGGCAGTACGAAGCGGAACTCGAGGCCGGCGGCTTTCAGTGTCTCTTTGGTGATTTCCTTGGCTTCGTCGTTATCGATATAGCAACCGGTAACCATCGACAGCAGGTCGATCGGCTTGTTGTATGCTTCGGTGAACGAAGGATCGGCAGCCTGTGCATCCTCGTATTTAGCCGAGAAATGATAGTGGGTTGCAGTTTCGTCGCACTCGAACTTGCCATCTGTCGCTTTACCAGAGTTCAGGTCGATCAGAGCTGCGATTTTCGGTTCGATGGCCGTTTCGGTCAGCGCGACATAATCCGAATATACAGCAGTGCCTACTTCGCCTTCGCCGAGGTATTTGTCTGCGAGGGGCACTTTCAGAGCAGCCGTGTAAACATGGTTAGCATCCAGCGTAAGAGCGGTACCTGCAGTCTTCTTCACGTCTACGGTCAGCACGCCGCCAGCGATATCCCATGAAGCGACGCTCAGCAGTTGTTCGCTGACAGCGGCACGCGTGCGAACCTCAGCCTTTTCGAATACGAAGCTCGGCTCTTTGACATCCTCTTTCGTAACGACCGAGGGGCTTACGTTGTAGCGTACCGAAGTAGCCGAAGCTGCGGTCGTAGAAGTCGTCGAACCTTGTGCCACGGTCTCGGCCGATGCGGTCGAGGTGACTTTCCAAGCTTCATACGACAACGATTTCAACTCGATGGTCTCGATGCCGCCGACATAAAGGTCGGGAATCAGCAGCACGCTGGTCAGACGGCCTGAAATCATGGCTTGCAGGTCTGCGACAGCATCACTTACAGCCTCGGCAATGGCCTTGTTGATGAAACCGTCCTCTTTCGTAATGGCATCCTCGAGGTATTGCTTGATTTTTACATCGTAGTCGTCGATCGCCTGGGTCAACTTGGTCTCATTGACGAGGTTGGCCGAAGCGACGGCAGCATCGAACGAAGTCTGGAATGCATCCTTGCAGGCGTCGCCGGCAGCCTTTATAGCTGCGTCTTTTGCTGCATTGATGGCATCCTGAATAGCCTTCTCCGTCGTGAATTTACCAAGATTGTTCGTAACAGCCGCTACGGCGTCACCCACATATTTGGTAGTTGCATACGAAGAGAGCGTCGTGTTCAGATAGCTCTTAGTTACATAATTGTCCGCAAGGTCTTTTTCGATGGCGTCGATGTCCTTCTGGAGCTGATCCTGCGCCTTCTCCAAAGCTTCGATATCCTTGGCATTGGCATCTGCATCACTCTTTAGTTCGTCGATCCGTTTTCCGAGAGCATCATCGGCACTCTTCAGGTTGTCGACGGCTGTCTGCAACGAACCGAGCTGCGACTCCAGAGTCGCAATTTTACCAGTGGTCAACTCGTCGAGGCGGTCGTTAAGTTTGTCGATGTCGTCGTCGTAGTCTTTACAACCGACACCGGCTAACATTGTTCCGGTTAAGAACAGTGCAAGAAATTTTCTGAATAAGTTTTTTTTCATAGTAATGAAGAATTGAAATGGAATTGTTTTTTGTGTTGACGCATTAGTTATCAATAGAGTGACGTATCTATTTTTTTTTTCGGTTACGGGTACATGAACATCGGTAGAGCGACGCATACTCTACCGGTCTTGTTATCCGTTAATTATCAATAAAGTGACGCATTCCTTATTATCCGTGTGACGCATTATTTTTCAGTAATATTGGATAAATCATGGTATCATATATGATACGCATGGTGCAAATATATATATAAAAATTTGCACAACAAAATTTTTATCCAAATTTTTGAAATGGGAGTTGTTTATGAGGAGGAGGTATCCTATATCTCCTCTAGGATCAGAGAGTTGAGGAGGGAGAGGCGTCTGACGGTACAGGAACTCGCATACCGTTGCGACATGGAAAGATCCAATTTGAGCCGTATCGAAGCGGGACGCACGAACCTTACGGTCAAAACGATGTGTATCATATGTAACGCGTTGAATGTGAGCTTGAGGGAGGTCATTCGGTAACAGAGATATACCTATATTTATCTATTTCCGTGCCGTTGCAAGAAGAGTTCTTTTTTAGGCTGTTTAGGTAAATTGTCGTATATTTACCAACCAAATGAAATAAGAACCCGCTGTTTGTGAATACAATCGATTTGATCGTCTGCCTTATTCTGGCATTGGCCGTATGGAACGGCTGGCGCCAAGGCTTTGTCATGCAGATATGTTCGCTGGCCGGTATCGTCGCAGGTATCTGGCTGGCTTCACGTTACGGCGTTTATGTCGGGGCGTGGCTGAAGCTGGACGCAACGGTCTCCGCGGCCGGCGGATTCGTCGTGGTCCTGCTGGCCGTGATTCTTCTGGTGGCCGTTGCCGGACGGCTGGTACGCAAGTTGTTTCACTTCGCGGGGTTCGGAATCCCCGACATCGTGCTGGGCATCGCGGTGTCGGTGCTGAAATACATGCTGGTGCTGAGCGTATTGTTCTCGGCGTTCGATTCGCTCAACGAGGATTACACGCTCGTCGGACCGCAAACGATCGAGAAATCGAAGAGTTACAAACCCGTCATGCGCCTGTCCGAAGCCGTTTTCCCCTTCTTGGAATGGGTCGGCGAGCAGGTGCCGCAGGAACAAAACCAGGATTAGCCGATGGAAAAACGATTCACCGGAACAGTGGTGCGCGCCACCGGAAGCTGGTACGACGTTCTGCACGACGGCGCGGTCGTCCGCTGCCGTATCCGGGGCCGGCTGCGGCTGCGGGGCGTACGTTCGACCAATCCCGTAGTCGTGGGCGACGAAGTGACCTGCGAGGCCGACGCAGGGGGCGATTACGTCATCTGCGACATTTCGCCCCGCCGCAACTACGTCATCCGCCGGGCGTCGAACCTCTCGAAGGAGTCGCATATCATCGCGGCCAACGTCGATCAGGCTCTGCTGATGGCGACGCTGCGTTCGCCCGAAACCGCCACGGAGTTCGTGGATCGCTTTCTGGTGACCTGCGAAGCCTATAAGGTCCCCGTTACGATCCTGCTCTCGAAAATCGACCTGCAGGACCCGCAGGCCGTCGCAGACTTTCATGCCGTGTACGAAAGCGCCGGATACCGTGTCATGGAGGTCTCCTCCGCCACGGGCGAAGGCGTCGGTGCGGTACACGAGCTGCTCAAAGGGCGTACGACCCTCGTTTCGGGCAATTCGGGCGTCGGAAAATCGACGCTCATCCGCGCCATCGACCCCTCGCTGGACATCCGTACGGGCGAAATCTCCGAAAGCCACCACAAGGGACGGCACACGACGACCTTTTCGACGATGTATCCGCTGGCCGAAGGCGGCGCGGTGATCGACACGCCGGGCATCAAGGGTTTCGGGCTGATCGACATCGACGATGCCGAGTTGTGGCATTACTTCCCCGAAATGATGCGCACGGCCCCCGACTGCCGGTTTTACAACTGCACCCACACCCACGAACCGGGATGTGCGGTGGTCGAAGCCGTCGAACGGGGGCAGATCGCCTATCCCCGCTACGAAAGTTACCTCAAAATACTCGATGAAGATGAAAAATACCGCAAATAAGGGTGCTGAATGGTACGCCGAACGTATCGCCTGCCTTGCGGAGTTCACGACCTCCGAGCGTTATGAAGTACTCCGCCGCACGGTCGCCATGCGTACGCGATACATGACCGTGCTGGCCGAGAATATGTACCACGGGCAGAATGCAGCCGCCCTGATCCGCCACTGCGAGGCGTTCGGCGTGCAGGAGATGCACACCGTCGAGACGCTGTGCCGCTTCGAACCCAATCCCGACATCGTGCGCGGCACCGACCAATGGGTCGATGTCCGGCGTCATCCCTCGACGGGAGAAGCCCTCGCCGCACTGCGCAGTGCGGGATACCGCATCGTTGCGACTACGCCCCACCGCGAAGACGTGACGCCCGAAACGTTCGACGTCGCCGCAGGGCCTTTCGCACTGGTTTTCGGCACCGAACACGCCGGAATCTCGGACGAGGTGATCGCCGGAGCCGACGAATTCCTGCGCATCCCGATGTGCGGCATGGTCGAGAGCCTGAATGTTTCGGCGTCGGCCGCGATCCTGATCTATATGCTCTCCGAGCGGATGCGGCTCACGGTCGGGGAGTGGCGCATGACCGACGCGCAGCAGGCCGAGACCCTCTTCGGCTGGATGCGCCGCAGCGTGAAGGATGCGGACGCGATATTGCAGCGGAAATTCAAAGATTGACAATGAATACCATTTTACGCAAACAATTTCTGGCCCACGTGGGCCAGACTTCGCCTTCGCCGATGCTCGTCGAAGTCGAACGCGCCGAAGGGTCGTTTTTCTACACGCCCGAAGGCAAGCGTTACTACGACTTGGTGGCGGGCGTCTCGGTGAGCAACGTCGGCCACTGCAATCCCGCCGTGGTGCGGGCCGTGCAGGAGCAGGCGGCGCGCTATATGCACGTGATGGTCTACGGCGAGCTGGTCGAGACGCCGCAGGTGGAATATGCCTCGAAGCTCGCGTCGCTGCTGCCCGGAGGACTCGAAAGCGTCTATTTCGTCAATTCGGGGGCCGAAGCGGTCGAGGGCGCTTTAAAGCTGGCCAAGCGTTTCACGGGCCGCACGGAGCTGATCTCCATGCGCCGCGCCTACCACGGTTCGACCCACGGTTCGATGAGCATGATGGGGGCGCCCGAAGGCGAAGAGTGGAAAGGGGCGTTCCGGCCCCTGCTGCCCGACGTGCAGGCGATCGAATTCAACGATTTCGACGCGCTGAACCGCATCACGCGGCGCACGGCCTGCGTGCTGGCCGAACCCGTACAGGGCGAAGCGGGCGTCCGGACGCCCGCGCCGGGCTATCTGGAAGCCCTGCGGCGGCGGTGCGACGAAGTGGGCGCCCTGCTGGTCTTCGACGAGATACAGACCGGTATGGGCCGCACGGGCGAACTGTTCGCCATGCTCAAATACGGCGTTACGCCCGACATCGTATGCTTGGCCAAGGCGTTCGGCGGCGGCATGCCGCTGGGGGCGTTCGTGGCGCGGCGCGAAATCATGGATACGCTGCAAACCGATCCGGTTCTGGGACATATCACCACCTTCGGCGGACACCCGGTCTGTTGTGCGGCGGGGCTGGCGGCGTTGAATTACCTGCTGGACAACAAGGTCGTGGAGCAGGCCGAAGCCAAGGGCGCGCTGTACGAAACGCTGCTGGGGAGCCATCCCGCCGTGCGCGAAATCCGCCGCAGCGGCCTGTTGATGGCCGTCGAGTTGGGCGATTCGGCCAAACTGTACCGCATGATGGAGCTTTTCAAGGAGGCGGGGATTCTGAGCGACTGGTTCCTCTACTGCGACACGGCGTTCCGCATCTCGCCGCCGCTGACGATCTCCGGGGAGGAGGTGCGCGAAAGCGCCGCGCTTATCCGGGAGTGTCTCGACCGGCTGCGGTAGCCGGAACAGGCTGCCAAGACATCCGGCGGGACACGATTGCGCCGGAAAACACAATAAGAAAGAGGGCCTTCTGGCCCTCTTTTCATTTTCGGGTGCAAAGCTGTTTCCGACGCGATGCCCGCTCCGCCGGGCGTTATTTTTCTTCGGCGAACGCCTTGAGCATGGCGATCTCCTCCGGCCAGCGGCTCTCGTCGGGCGTTTCAAGGATCAGCGGAATGCCGTCGAAACGCGCGTCCTGCATGATGTAGCGGAAACACTCCATGCCGATCATGCCTTCGCCCAGCGGCGTATGACGGTCCACACGGCTGCCCAATATCTTCATGGCGTCGTTCAGGTGCATGCCTTTCAGGTATTCGAACCCCACGATGCTGTCCAGCTCCGCGAACGTCTTCTCGCACGCCTCGGCCGTACGCAGGTCGTAACCTGCGGCGAAAGCGTGGCAGGTGTCGATGCAGACGCCTACGCGCGACTTGTCCTCCACGCGGTCGATCAGGTAGGCCAGTTGTTCGAAGGCGAAGCCCAGATTGGAACCCTGTCCCGCCGTATTCTCGATTACGGCCGTCACGCCGTGCGTCTTGTCCAGCGCGATGTTGATCGACTCGGCGATCCGGTCGAGCGACTCTTCGGGCGCGATCTTCTGCAGGTGGCTTCCGGGATGGAAGTTCAGACGGTCCAGCCCCAGCTGCTCGCAACGCTGCATCTCGTCGAGAAACGCCGCGCGCGACTTCTCCAGCGCGTCGCGTTCGGGATGTCCGAGGTTGATCAGGTACGAGTCGTGTGGCAGGATCTGGGCCGGGAGGTAGCCGTACTGGTCGCAGACATTGCGGAAAGAGTCGATCTGCGCCGCCGTCAGCGGCGCGGCGACCCACTGCCGCTGGTTTTTGGTGAAAAGTGCGAAAGCCGTAGCCCCTATCTTGTGCGCATTGGCGGGCGCGTTTTCCACACCTCCCGCAGCACTTACGTGTGCTCCGATATATTTCATGTGAGTATCTTTATATTAACTTAAGACAAAGTTAAGGATTTTGTAAATAATTTCATAAATTTGCAGTGTAATTTTCCAGATATAAACACTTCACTATGAAACCTTTTTATCTCATATTGACGCTTATTCCGGCTCTTCTGATCGGCCGCACCGTCTCTGCCCAGATTTCCGTCGACGAAGTCGATGCCGGGGAGGAGAGCGTGACTTTTCAGGACAAACTGAAATCCATACCCGTAGATGTCGATTATTTCAGCCGCGCCCGTTACAAGGCCGAGCGCGCCGCGATCCGCAAGGAGCGCAACTACCTCGAATTCAACAGCGGGGTGCAGGGCGCGCTTACCTCGTACAACGACCCTTGGATCTCGGTGTCGGGCGGTGACAACTCCATCGCGCTTACGGCGGTGATCGGCCTGCGCCATGTTTTCACCAAGAATCTTTTCACCATCGAAACCAAGTTCAGTGCCAAGCTGGGCTATAACCGGATGAAGGTGGAGACGCAGCGTCTCGATGCCGACGGCAAGCCGATGGTCGATGACAACGGCAACAACATTATGGACAGCGAGGGCGTCTGGTTCAAAAACCAGGACGAATTCGTGATTTCCGTCGCCCCGTCGTTCAAGATGTCCGACAACTGGTCGTACGGTTCGATCCTGAATTTCCGCAGCCAGTTCGTCAACGGGTACAAATCGCGTACGGAACAAAAGGAGGAGCACCTCAAGAGCAAATTCATGACCCCGGGCTACCTCGACATCTCGCTCGGTATCACCTATAAAAGCCCCAAGGCCAAATTCCCGATCGTGGTCAACATCTCGCCGATCGCCCTGAACGCCACCTTTGCCGAAAACGACTGGATCCGCAGACGGCAGGTGGAAGAAAGAGTAGACAGTGAAGGCAAAAAGACAGTGACTGAGATAAAGCCGGCATACAACTACGGTATCGAAGACCCCGACAAGACGTCCAAATACGAAGGCGGTTCGTCGATCCAGATCGACTTCGACCGCACGTTCGGCAAGACCGGTTTCCTGCGCTACCGCACGACGCTCTACTCCTTCTACGGCTGGATCACCGATATCGGTCAGAAGAACAAGATCAGCGACTACACGAAGTTCCGCCATGCCTACGAAGAATGGGACAAGACAGCCAATAAAGACATCAAGACCAAGCCCCGCCTGCCGATCCACCCGATCGTACGCTGGGAAAATACGATCGACATCAAGGCAACAAAATACCTCTCCACGTCGTTAAGTTTCCAGCTTTACTACAACCGGGCGCAGAACGTCGATGTGCAGACCCGTACGCTGCTGAGCGTCGGACTGACCTATACCTTTAAGAACAAATAATTTACAGCCCGACGGCGGCGTGCCGTGCGGCGGGTGACCGACAATGTACAAAAATTCGAAATACACCATTCTCTTCCCGCTGCTGCTGGCAGCGGGCGTCGTATTGGGCCTGTTGCTGGGACAGTACATGGGCCGCAACAGCACCACTTCGCAGATCAAAGGCATGCTCCGGCAGATGGCCCTGCCGACCAACAAACTGACCTACACGCTCTCGCTGATCGAGAATCAATATGTCGATTCGGTGGCGATGGATTCGCTTGCCGAGCACGTCATCCCGCTGCTGGTCAAGGAGCTCGATCCCCACTCGGTCTATATTCCGGCATCGGAGATGCAGGAGATCAACGAACCGCTCGAAGGCGAATTCGACGGCATCGGCGTGGTCTTCAACATGGCGACCGACACGGTGATCGTGCTGAACGTCATCCCGCAGGGCCCGAGCGACAAGGCCGGGATCAAGGCCGGCGACCGTATCATCGAGATCAACGACACGCTCGTCGCGGGGCAGAAGATCCCGCAGCGCGATGTGGTGAAGAAATTGCGCGGCCCGCGCGGCACGACCGTGCACCTCGGACTCGGACGGCAGGGAATCGGCGAGCTGGTTGGCGTCGATGTCGTACGCGACAAGATTCCGATCAAGAGCATCGAATCGGCATTCCGCATCGCCGACGGCATCGGTTACATCAAACTGGGGCAGTTCGCCCGCACCACCTCCGCGGAGATGGAGCAGGCGCTGGCTTCGCTGCGGGCGGAAGGCGTCACCAAACTGATCTTCGACCTCAGGGGCAATTCGGGCGGCTATCTCGATCAGGCGATCATGGTCGCCAACGAATTCCTGCACAAGGACCAGCTGATCGTCTATACTGAGGACCGCCATCACCAGCAACAGCGCGAATATGCCGACGGCACCGGTTCGGCGCAGGACATGGACGTCGTTGTGCTGATCGACGAGGGGAGCGCCTCTTCGAGCGAAATCCTCGCGGGAGCCTTGCAGGACAACGACCGTGGTACGATTGTTGGACGTCGTTCGTTCGGAAAGGGACTCGTACAGCGTCAGATACCTTACAGCGACGGATCGGCCCTGCGGCTTACGACGGCACGTTATTACACGCCCACGGGCCGCTCGATCCAGAAGCCCTATACGATCGGCGACGACGAAAGCTACGAGGAGGACATTTGGAACCGCTACCGGAACAACGAGTTTTTCTCGGCCGACAGCATCCACTTCGCCGACTCGCTCAAACGGACGACGCCCGGCGGCAAGGTGGTTTACGGCGGCGGCGGCATCATGCCCGACGTCTTCGTGCCGGCCGACACGACCGACGTGACGAAATACTTCGTCGAGGTGGCGGGGCGCAACATCCTCTACCGCTACACGATCGAGTATGCCGACCGTCACCGCGAGGCGCTCAACGCCGTGAAGACGATTCCCGAACTGCAGGCCCTGCTCGACGGCGACCGGGGACTGGTCGAAGACTTCATCCGCTATGCGGCGCGCCAGGGAGTAGCTCCGAATTACCGCGACATCGCCCGTTCGCGCAAACTGATCGAAGCCCAGCTCAGGGCTTACATCGGCCGCAATACGGCACTGGAGGACAACGGATTTTACGCCAACATCTATCCCGTGGACAACGTGATAGTACGCGCGGTCGGGATATTAAACGAGACACGAGAAAATGATTAAAAAGCTTATCGGTATTATTGTAGCAACGGCCGTGATCGTCATCATCGTCATTGCGGCTGTCCGGCGCAACAATTTCCAGTCGATGGTACTGCGCGACGAAATCGAGGACCAGACTTATCCGGAACCGGTCGCGTCACAACAGCCTGCGGTGCCAGTCCCCGTTGAAACGGAGACGACGGATTCCATATCCGTCGAAGTGATCGATTCGCTTCGGTAAGCCGGAAGCTTTGTCGGACGCAGCCCGGAAACGGGTGTCCGGCATATGCATGCAAACGGACGGCGGCTCTTTCGGGCCGCCGTCCGTTTGCATGCATATGCCGCCGTTCGCACGAATCTTTCTCCTTATCGTGCAGTATTCGAAGCTTTTCTGCGTTTAATATACAGAATCAGACAAGTCCCGGTTTGTACGCAGCCTCCGTACTATCCTCCGTTTGCATTAGAAGTTCCGGCTGCGACTGCAGCCGGGATTTTTCATTTCCGAAGAGCCGCCGCTCCTTCCTGCCGCTTTCCGGTTGTTTTTCCGTCGCCCTCCGGGTGTTTCCCCCCCCCGCTTTCTGGTTATCATTCCGGCTCCTTCTGGTCGCCTTCCCGCCGCCGTCCCGTTGCAGCCTTTCTTAACTTATGCCGACGATTCAGGGACGCGGATATTGTAAGGCCGCGGCCTTTTTCCGGCAATCCGGTTGCCCGGCAAAACAGGTTGCCCGGCAGACCGTTTGGTTTTCCGGCAGAGTGTTCCGGACAACCGGTTTCTCGGCCGGCCGGCGCCCCAACGAAAAGCAGCAGTCCGAATCCGGACTGCTGCATACCTCGATAGCCCTTGCGGGCGATCAGAAATACTTGATCTCCCTGCCCTCGATCGCCGAAAGGATATTGTTTGCGGCAGAGGAGGCGCCGATGCGGAACATATCCGTATTGAGCCATTCCGGCCCGAGAATCTCCTCGACGATCGTATAGTAGAGGGCGGCGTCCTCGGCCGTGCGGACGCCTCCTGCGGCCTTGAATCCCACCTTGCGGCCCGTCTTCTGGTAGTAGTCGCGGATCGCCTGACACATGACCACGGCCGCTTCGGGCGTTGCGGCTACGTCGATCTTGCCGGTCGAGGTCTTTACGAAATCGGCACCTGCGAACATCGAAAACAACGATGCCTTGCGGATCAGGTCGGGAGTTTTCAACGCCCCCGACTCGATGATGACCTTCAGCACGACGTCGGCGTCCATCTCCGAGCGGATCACCTCGACCTCATTTGCCGCCTCGTCGTATTCTCCCGTAAGCATGCGGCCCACATTGAGTACGATATCCACCTCGTCGGCGCCGTTCTCGATGGCCATCGCCACTTCGAGCGCCTTTACTTCGAGGAAGGTCTGCGCCGCGGGAAATCCGCCGCCGACGCTCGTGATCTTCATCGGAGTGCCGTCCACGGCCAACCCGACGGTCTCGACGAATGCCGGATAGATGCAGATCGAGGCCACGTTGGGAATATGCGGGAATTTCTGGTAGAATTCGGCCGTCTTGCGGGCGAACTCGGTCACCGAGGTCACCGAGTCGTTGCACGACAGGGTCGTGATGTCGATGGCCGAGTAACACATTTTATATACTTCCGCATTATGATTGCGCTTCGCGGCTTCGCGGATGCGGGCGACCTCTTCGGCCACCTGCGCTTCGCTCCATGCCGGAGCGTATTCATTCAGATGATTGGCGTACTCCATAATGTATCCCTGTTTTTTACAAAATTAGGAAAAATAATTCACACCCGCTATCTTCGGCCTGCAAATATTTTCCCGGTATCCTGCAAAAAAGGGCCTGAACCGATGGTCCAGACCCTTTTCTCTTAATCTGACGGCGATTATTTGTTCAGCGCCTTCAGGTTGATGTCGTTGGCAGCCTTCTGAGCCAGTTTCGGGTTCTTCGAAACGGCGCTCTTCAGCTGAGCCTCAGCGGTCTTCAGGTCGCCCTCTTTAGCGGCGATCACTGCGCGCAGGTAGTCGGCGTCAGCCGAGTTGTCCTTGGAGATAGCCTTCTTGGCGGCCGACAGGTTGTTGCTCATAACCTGGGCCACGGCCTCGTTGTAACCGTCGAGGTTCTTGGCGGCACTCTTGTAATCACCCTCGGCAGCAGCGATAGCGGCCTTGGCCTGTGCGTCGGCAGCCTTGGCATACTTCTTGGCCTCGGCGGTGTTGCCGTTAGCCAGATTGGCGAGGATGAGATTCTTGTTGATCTCGCTCGACGAGTCGGTCTTGGCGGCCTTCTCGAACGACTTGAGCGCAGCGGCCTTGTCGCCTGCCTTGGCCTGTGCGATACCCAGGTTGTTGTAAACGCGGGCGTCGTTGTATTTCTTTGAAGCGGCGGTCAGGATGGCAACCTGCTCCTCGGTACCGTTGGCCAGCGTCTCGGCAGCATAGAGGTACTCCTCCACGGTCAGCTCCTGGCCGTTGCGGAACGCAGCCATCATCTCGGCGTCGGTCTTGCCCTGGATGTCGGTGCTGTTCACGATCTGCGAGCGACGCAGTTCGGGAAGGACCTCCTCTTTGAGCTCGTTGAATACGGAAGACATGTTCTTGATTTCGCCCTCACGCTGCGTCGGAGAGGAGTAGAGGCTCAAAACCTGCAGAATCAGATCCTTGTCCTTGATGTTCGACTCCGAAACCAGCTCCTTGAAACCTTCCCAGTCCTCACCGTAAGCGGCAACGTCGATATCCAGACCGGAATTCTTCAGCAGCTTCGCAAGAATTTCTTCACCGGACTCACTACGCTCCTTCGACAGCGTGTCGTTGAACTTCACGGGACCGTCGGGAGAAGCATAACCCTTCACGGCAACATGCTGGGTAGCACGGTCGTTTTTCAGGTTCTCATCCACATTTGCCTGGAAAGCCTCCAGATCGGCGTCTTTCAGCGCTTTCTTAGTTACGTTAGCCTTGTTGATCGCATAGAGGATCTCGGTCTTGTCCACGCTGGTGGTTACGCGTTTGTAGTCGCTCGGCAGAGCAGCCATCGCATCGGCGTAAGCCAGATCCTGCTGCAGGGTGTTCACACCCTCGGCAACGACCAGACCGCACTCGCGTACGATCGCGGGGTTAGCCGGCCAGCACGGCGGCCTGGCCTTCACGGGATGGCCCGGTATTGGCATTAACCAGTGTAAACTCGTCGCTACCCGGACATTTAGCCTCGACACGCAACTGGAGTTCGGAAATCTGCATACGCTCATCGTAGGGGAACTCGACATGCATGGTGAACACACCGCCCGTCTTCTTATCAACGACCGTATAGTTCTCGTTCACCTTCGAACCCTGGAAGAATTTCGGGGTACCGGCGACTTCTCCGCCCTCGAATACCATGACCGGAGTAACCTTCACGATAAGCTTTGGGGTTGAAGTACTTCACGGGGAACTGTGCCGTAATGTCGGCGGCAACCACACCGTTATTCAGTACCAGCACTTCAGGTGCACACGTCAGCGATACATCATCGCTGTTCTTTGCCATCTTCTTGAAGCAGTTACAGCTCGAAAACGTCAAAGCAACGACCACGAGCAACAAGCTCAATTTCATCAGCTTTTTCATAAACTAATCTTTTAAAAATTAAATGTTAAATCCTTTCTTTTTCTATTTATGCCTGTTTTATCTGCCCCACAAAAGCGTTTACGGGTAATGCAAATATAAAAATTATCTACAAATATTGTACAATATTCCGGCCAAAATTTCCGAACAAAACCGAAATTATCTCCGTAGCAGCGATCCGGACCCGCAGAGTTCTACTCCTTGTGCTCAGGACGGCGGCGCGGGCGATCGCCGCGCTCGCGGGGACGGCGCTCCGGCTCCGTCCAGCCTTCGGGCTGCGGAATCAGCACGCGGTGCGACAGCTTGAGCTTGTTGGTCTTGGGATCGATGCCGATGACTTTCACCTCGATCATATCCCCCTCTTTCAGGCCGGTCTCCTCCATCGTTTCGAAACGCTTGTAGTCGATCTCCGAGATGTGCAGCAGGGCGTCCTTGCCCGGCATGATCTCGACGAACGCACCGAACGGCATGATCGAACGAACCTTGCCGTTATATACATCGCCGACCTCGGGCTGCGCCACGATGCTCTTGATGCGGGACAGGGCTGCATCCATCGCCTCCTTGTCCAGACCGAAGATATCCACGACGCCCTTGTTGTCGGTTTCGGTGATGGTAATGGTCGTACCCGTCGTCTTCTGAATATCCTGGATCACCTTGCCGCCGGGACCGATCACGGCACCGATCATATCCTGCGGGATGGTGATCTGTACGATACGCGGCACGAACGGACGGTAATCCGCACGCGGCTCAGCGATACACTCCGTCAGCTTACCCAGAATGTGCATACGGCCCACGCGAGCCTGTTCCAGCGCCTTGGCCAGCACCTCGTACGAAAGGCCATCGACCTTGATATCCATCTGGGTAGCCGTGATACCGTCCTTGGTACCCGTCACCTTGAAGTCCATGTCGCCCAGGTGGTCCTCATCGCCCAGGATGTCGGAAAGCACCGCCCAACGACCGGTAGCGGAATCCGAAATCAGACCCATGGCGATACCCGAAACGGGTTTCTTGAGTTTCACTCCGGCATCCATCAGCGCCAGCGTACCGGCACAAACCGTCGCCATCGACGACGAGCCGTTCGACTCGAGAATATCCGACACCACACGCACGGCATAAGGATTCTCCTCTCCGACGGGAACCATTGGCTTCAGTGCGCGCCATGCCAAGTGGCCATGACCGATCTCGCGGCGGCTCAGGCCGCGGGCGGCTTTGGCCTCGCCCGTCGAGAAAGGCGGGAAATTATAGTGCAACACGAACTGCTCGGTACCCTGTACCAGCACTTCGTCCTTGACCTTTTCGTCCATCTTCGTACCGAGGGTCACCGTGGTCAGCGACTGCGTTTCACCGCGCGTGAAGATCGCCGAACCATGAGCGGCGGGCAGATAGCCCACCTCGCACCAGATGGGACGGATTTCGTCCGTGCGGCGGCCGTCCAAGCGCTTGCCCTCGTCGAGGATCATGTTGCGCATGGCCTTCTTCTGTACGTCGTCGTGGAAATATTTGTGAATCAGCGGTGCCTTCTCGACCAGCTCCTCTTCCGAAAAACGGGCGGCGAACTCGGCCTCCAGCGCATTGAAGGCATCTTCGCGCTCATGCTTCATCGTACCGCTGGTGGCGATGGCGTAAGCCTTGTCGTAAAGCTCCCGAATGATGGTCTGACGCAGCTCTTCATCATTCACCTCGTGGCAATAGGTCCGTTTCACGTCCTTGCCCAGCTCCTTCGAAAGCTCGATCTGCACGGCACAGTGTTTCTTGATCTCTTCGTGAGCGAACTTGATAGCTCCGAGCATCACCTCCTCGGACACCTCCTTCATCTCGCCCTCGACCATCAGAATATTGTCGATGGTACCGCCGACCATGATGTCCAGATCGGCGTCCTGCATCTGCGAGAAGGCCGGGTTGATGACATACTGACCGCCGATACGGGCCACACGCACCTCCGAAATCGGACCGCCGAACGGGATGTCCGAAACGGCCAGTGCAGCCGATGCGGCCAGTCCGGCCAGAGCATCGGGCTGAATATCTTTGTCCGCCGAAATCAGGTTTACGGTCACATATACCTCGGCGTGATAGTCCGACGGAAACAGGGGACGCAGCGCACGGTCGATCAGACGCGCTACGAGCACCTCGCTGTCGTTAGCCTTGCCCTCACGCTTCATGAAACCGCCCGGATAGCGGCCGCATGCGGCGTATTTCTCCTTATACTCCACCTGGAGCGGCATAAAATCAGTGTCGGGTTTCGCGTCCTTGGCGGCTACCACCGTTCCCAGGAGCATCGTATCTCCCATCTTCACCACGACGGAGCCGTCGGCCTGCTTGGCCAGTTTGCCCGTTTCGATCATGATTTCGCGGCCGTCTGCCAGCGTGATCGTCTTCCGGACTGCATTGTACAACTTCTTTTCTTCCATAGATATTTTTTACGTCAAAATGTATGTTCCAAATTACAAATGGGGCTGCCAAAAGAAACTTTGGCCAACCCCATTTTTCTGCCTCCGGGACTATTTACGGAGATTGAGCGTCTTGATGATTGCTCGGTAGCGCTCGATATCGACCTCTTTCAAATACTCCAGCAACTGGCGGCGCTTGCCGACCAGACGCAGCAACGCACGCTGTGTACCGAAGTCGTGTTTGTTGCTACGAAGGTGTTCCGTAAGGTGGTTGATACGGAACGAGAACAGCGCGATCTGGCTCTCGGGAGAACCCGTGTCGGTGTTGGACTTTCCGTACTTACCGAAAAGCTCCTGCTTTTTTTCAGCTGATAAATAACCCATTTTCAAAAGTTTATTTAGTTCCACTCTACGACGCATTCCCCTTACCGTGAATAACGCCAGAGCGTGGCGCAAAGTTACGAATTAATTGGAAATTAAGTATTAAAAATCAAAAAATTATTGTCTTCGGACCGAAAAACGTAAAAAATCGTTCGTAGATGCTATTCTCCGGGTGCCGGGAGAACGGAGCCGTGGCGTCGCTGTTTTCCAGTCGTTTACAAAGCCGGATCCGATCATAGAAACATTGAAAAGGCCGGCCTTGCAAACGCATCGGCTCGCAACGGCCGTTATCGTGCGCCGCACGCCGCGGAGCAATCTTTTCGGCGGAAATTTCCCGAATCTCCCGGAAAATGCTATTTTTGCGGCTGACAAGAGAACATTATGGCAAAAAAGCTGATTCGGAAAGTCTGGATTGCGGTGTCCGCGGCCGCCCTCTGGGGATGCGGGGGCCGCCTTTCCAGGCAACGGGACGGCGTGATGCTCGGCACAACACTGCATATTACGGCCGACGTGCAGGGCGTCTCCCCGCAGGAGCTCTACGCCGCCGTGATGGAACTCGACCGCGAAGCCAAGGCGTCGATGTCGATCTTCGATCCGGGCTCGCTGCTGAGCCGGCTCAACCGCGGCGAGAGCGACAGCGTAGACCGCCATATCGCCTTCAACCTGCATCTGGCCGACAGTATCGGCGCCCTGAGCGGCGGCCGCTACGACGTGACGGTCAAACCGCTGGTCGAAGCGTGGGGGTTTGCCGGCAGGCAGGCCGAACGGCATCCCGACGTCGATTCGATCCTCGCATTCGTCGGCCGCGAAAAGGTCCGTGTCCGAGGACGGCAGGCTCGTGAAGGCCGATCCCCGCGTACAGCTCGACTTCAATTCGATCGCCAAGGCTACACGGTCGATCTGCTCGCCCGGCTGGTCGAATCGTTCGGCGCCCGAATTACATCGTCGACATCGGCGGCGAAGTCCGCTGCAAAGGTGTCAGCAGCAAAGGCGGGCCTGGCGGATCGGCATAGAAACTCCCTTCGACGGCAACATGTCCGACGGCGCCTATACCTCAGGACGTATCCGCATGAGCGAAGGAGGCCTGGCCACTTCGGGCAACTACCGCCGCTTCTACCGTGACGCCGCAGGCAATAAGATATCCCACACGATCGACCCGACAACGGGCCGCAGCGTCACGTCGCGATTGCTCTCCGTGACCGTGGTCGCGGACAACTGCGCCGAAGCCGACGCGCTGGGAACCATGTTTCTGGCCATGGGGGCCGACGATGCGCTGAAGGCCGTCAGGACGATGCCGGACGTGAAGGCCTATTTATCCTCGCCGACGGGACCGACGGCTACGAAGAGTATATTTCACCCGCCATGGAGGCGATGATCATGCAATAACGATCCCTATGAAAAGCGCTGTTTTTCTCTACAACACCCAATCCGGGAAATGCAAAATCGAACGCTGCACCGAAGCCGTCTGCACGGTATTCCGGGCTTACGGCTACGAGATTACCCCGCAGCCGATCGACTTCGAAGCCAATCCCTTCGACGGCAACGAGCAGATCGATCTGATGGTCGTGGCCGGCGGCGACGGCACGGTCAACTACGTGGTCAACGCCATGAAAAACAAGGGGCTGGACATCCCGCTCGGAGTGATTCCCGGCAGGTACGGCCAACGACTTCGCCGGAGCGCTGGGCATGTCGCACCAACCGCTCGAAGCGGCGCGGCAGATCGCCTCCGGCGCGGTGGACCGCGTGGACTGCGGGTGCGTCAACGGACTCTATTTCGTCAATATCTTCAGTTTCGGCATCTTCACCACCACGTCCCAGCGCACGCCGGACAAACGCAAGCACCAGATCGGCAAACTGGCCTATCTGATCGAGGGCGTCAAGGAGCTGCGCGCGATGCACGCCGTGCCGCTCAAAGTGGTGGCCGACGGACAGGCTTTCGACTTCAACTCGCTGATGGTGCTCGTCTTCAACGGCGAGACGGCCGGCGGATTCCGCCTCGCGCGCCGTTCGTCGATCAAGGACGGTCTGTTCGACTGCATCATGCTCGAAAAGAAGAACTTCCTCCGTTCGACGCTGGCCATGGGCCGCTATCTGCTGCGGGGCAATCCGAAGATCGTCCGTCACCTTCAGGTGCGTTCGCTCGACATCGTATCGACGGTCAACGAACCGACGGACGTCGACGGTCAGAAAGGGGCCGAATTCCCGCTGCATATCGAGTGCATCGCCGGAGGTCTCCGCATCATGTGCCCCCGCGGAGAGTAGCGCCGTTTCAGGCGTTTGAAAGGCGTTTCAAGACGGTCGTTTCCGCCACCGCCGGCCTGCGTACTTCGCTATTTTTCGTCCGGCCTATTGCAATTTCGGACGAAAATTGTTACATTTGTCCGAAAAACCACGACGATATGGCGGATAATATCAAAGCGACACGGACGACGCGGGAAGGAGGACGTGAGAATTTGCGGAAAGTTTCGATCTCACGCATCAAAAAGGAGATGAGCGACGTCTTCTATCTGTCGGACGATCTGGTAATCACCACACTCGACGCGCAGAACAACACGACGTCCGACTACCCGGCTTCGATCGACGGTTTTTCGGCCATCATCATGATGACAGGCGAGGCGACCGTGTCGATCGACATGCAGAACTACAATGTCAAGCCCAACACCATCGTCTTTTTCAATCCCGACAGCATCATCCGCACGGTGAAATGTTCGTCGAACGCCGCGGCTTATTTTCTGGCGTTCTCCAAATCGTTCGTCAATGAGATCCAGATCGACCTCTCGACGTCGCTGCCGGTCTACATGCGCTTCGGCAAGGCTCCCGTACTGGAGGTCACGCCGCAGGACGTGGACCAGATACGCCAGCTCTTCCAGCTCATCAAAACCATGCTGCGCAGCGACAAGGAGCGTTACCGCCACGAAATCATCCGGACGCTTTTCACCACGGCGTTCTACATCATCACCGAGATCAACCAGCGCGAGCAGCCCGGCGAGATCAAACAAGGCCGCTGCGAAGTGCTCTTCGACGAATTCATGTCGCTGCTCCAACAGTACAACAAACGCGAACGCAACGTCAGCTTCTACGCCAAGCAGCTCAATATCACGCCGAAATATCTCTCGTCCGTGGTCAAGGAGGTGAGCGGCAAAACCGCCGCGCGCTGGATCGACGAATCGGTGATTCTCGAAGCCAAGGCGTTGCTGAAATACTCGGGAATGAGTATCCAGGAAATCGCTTACCACCTCAATTTCTCGACCCAGTCGTTCTTCGGCAAATACTTCAAGCAGCATACCGGCACAAGCCCCTCGCGCTACAAGCGCAAAGGCTGAGCCGCAGATACGGCACGAAACCCTCTCCCGGAGAGGGTTTTTGTTGTCTCCATCCGAAAAGTACGGGGTGCAGCCCGGTGTTCGTCGATATAACATGAATTTCGAGCGGCCGTTTCTCAGCTGTTCGACGCTTATTTTGTAAACCATAGCGTAAACCGGAAAAACATGAAAATCCCCAAGGCGACCGTCACGGCGGTCCTTTACAAATCGAAGACCCTCGCCAGCGGCGAACACCCCGTCATGATAAGGGTCTGCTACAACAGCAAACGCCGATACAAAAGCACGGGACTCTCCTGTCCGGCGAAATGGTGGAACGCCGCGAAGCAGGAGGTGCGCGAACGGCATCCGCTGGCCCCGAACATGAACGCCATCATCGGTTCCGAACTGACGGCGCTGAAAAACAAAGTGCTGGATTTCGAGCGGCAGGGGGTGCCCTACTCCGTGCAGCGCATATTCGAAGCCTCGGTGCGTAAACCTCCGTCCCGGAAAACCCTGTACGACCTTTTCGAAGAGCGTATCGCTTATTTCAGGGACACCCTCCAGAAACACAACACGGCCACCGGCTACCAGACGCTGCTCCATATCGTCGAACGGTTCTCGCAGCACCGGACCGTCGAGCTGTTCGACGTGGACGGCGCATGGCTCGGCGAGTTCGAGGAGTACCTCCATGCGCATTATGCCGATACGAGCATCAAACGGTTTTTCAGCGCCCTGAAAGCGCTGATGAACTACGCCTGCCAGAACGGACTGCTGGACGCCAATCCGTTCGACCGCTTCCGTCTGAGCCGCAGGCTCGACGTGCGGACCGCCAAACGGGCGCTCGAAACCGACGAATTCGACAGCCTGATCCGTTACTACCTCGATACATATTATTATAAGACCCGGAAGAGACCCGATCCCCGGACGATGAAAAGACGCTGCTGGCGCGCGCCATGCCACGGATGCCGGGGCGAGGAGCGGCAGGCGTCGTACGACGCCGAGCAGTTCGCGCTTTCGATGTTCATCTGCTCCTATATTTTTCAGGGGCTGGCGCTGGTCGATCTGGCCCGCCTGAGGTGGAAGGACCTCGTATGCGTGGAGATTCCGGACCGGGAGAAGTACGACCGGGATTGTGCGGCCTACGGCCCCCGGTATGCCGAAGCGCATAAGGAGACGGTCGCTTTTTATGAAATCAATTTCGTTCGCGCCAAAACCCTGCATCCGATCCGCATTCTGGTCGAACAGCGGGTGGCGTGGCCCTATATGAAGCCGTTCGCCCGCACGGCGAAGGGCGGCGCCGGAGACGACTTCGTTTTTCCGATCTACTTCGACGACGACCCCCAACGCCGGTTCGAACGCATAACCTATGCCAACAACGTGATAAACCAAGGGTTGCAGCGTGCGGCGAAGCGCATCGGCCTGTCGCGGAAACTCACCTTCTATTCGGCCCGTCACACCTATGCGTCACGTCTTTATCACGCCGACGTTCCCCTGCCCCTGATCGCTCAGAACATGGGACGCAACCCCGCGGAAATCGAAACTTACCTCAAGGAGTTCGACACGGACAGAATCATCAGCGCCAACAAACGGGTCTGGCAAATTCCCGATCCAGCCCGCAAAGACCCGAAAACCGGCGCCGGCTTGTAAACCTCCATGTAAACCGAGTCGTTATGCGAGGTTGTAACATCATAAATATCAATATATAACTTAACATGTATTTTGTTCTTAACCGGAACAATGTTAGCCGGTGTCGGTTGTAAAGACTACGACGACGACATCGACGACCTGAAGGGTCAGATCAACGACTTGAAGGGTCAAGTCGAGTTGAAGGCCGACGCTTCAGCCCTCAAAGCTGTTACCGACAAATTAAACGGGATAGATTTCTCGTCTTTCGTTACCAACAGCGGTCTCCAGACAGAGCTTGACAAAAGGCTGGCAGACTATGCCAAGAAGTCGGATCTGAAAGATTGGCTGACTAGCGATGAGGTGTTGAAACTTATTAAGGCTCAGGGATATCAGACCAAGGCTGACGTTCAGAAACTGATCGAAGAGGCTACCAAGAATCAGCTGACTGCCGACGATGTCAAGAAGATTTTCGAGACGATGATCGCTTCGGACGAGACCATGGGTAAACTGCAGGCCGAAATGCAGAAGATCATCCAGCAGGCTCTGGTCGACGGCAAGTACGTTACCGAGCAGCAGATGAAGGATTTCGTCGAGGGTAAAGGTTACATCACCGGTGCCGATCAGCTGTCGGCGACTCAGATCAACCAGATCCTTACCGCTGTCGCCAATTCCGTATCTTCGGAGACGGCTACGGTCACCGATGCCATCAAGAAGGTCCTCGGCGACAACTTCGCTTCGTACATGGCTGAGTACATGAATGACGAGACGGTCAAAGCCGAAATGGGCAAGACCATCACCGATACGATCCTCAAGGAGCTGACCGATGCCAACGTAACTCTGAAAGAGGCTATCGAGGCGATGATCGAGGAGGGTGTAAACAGCAAACTGTTCAACCCCGACGGCAGCGCAATCTACCTGAAAGAAGCCGATCTGAAGGATCGTTTCGACAATTACGACACGCAGCTCCGCAATCTCTGGAGCGCTATCGCAGACCTCGCCGGCCGCATCCAGTCGCTGGTTTACGTTCCGACTTCGCTCGAAGAGGTATCGAACAATGTCATTTCCATCGAGGGACTTCCCTATATCGCGATGGTTGACGGTGAAGGTGAGGACTACAAGTTCTATCTGGGCAGCGACGAAGGCGGCAACGAGGCCGCGATCGAAGCTACTTTCATGGTTTCGCCTGCGGCTCTGGCAGTCAAGATGACCAAGGAGAACGTATCGTTCGTAACGGAGGAGATCAAGACGCGCAGCGCTGCGTCGTTCGAGGTTGTAGACGTGATCGATCAGGACGTCGTGACCGGTAAGTTTACCGTTGTCGCCAAGACTCAGTACGAGTACGGAAACGGCAAAACGCTGGCCATTGCGCTGAATGTGAAACTCGCAGGCACCGGTGTCGCCGGAGCTACGCCCGAAGATGCCATTTCGGGCGAGGATTTGGGCAGCGATTTCACCAGTGCCTTTATCGGTACGCAGTATAATGCAGGCGGCGCGATCAATGCCGATCTGGTTGCCGGTCGTATGAAAGAGGACGGAAACCTCGAACTGGTAGTTGACGACGATACCCAGTTCCCGGAATTCGAGGGCGACGGCGGTCTGAAATATAACGACGAGGAAACCGTCGTTGAGTTCTTCCATGATGTGAAGATTTACTACATGAAAGACGGCAAACCGCAGGAGCTTGCCGCAATCTGGGGCGAGGATGTTCCCGTTCTCAAGACCGTTGTTCCTGAAGACGCCGCCGTAGCGACGGTAGATCCCGAAGATAACAAGGACAGCTATACGCTTACGGCAACCACGGCGGCGATCAAAAAGGGCAAGGGTGTTCCGGCTCTGATCGACGACGTGATTACCTCGGAACCGTTCTCGTTCGACCTCGTATCGGGCGAATACACCTGCCGCGTGGTTAAGAACGCCAAATCGCAGTTCACCATCATCAAGGACAACACCGACGTCATCGTTTCCGAGCCGCAGACGGTAACGTGGAACTATGCAACGGTTAGTGCTGGCGACGATTACGAGGCTGTGGATTACCTGCTGAATCCCGATCCCACGAAGCCGCAGATCGGCCACGTGATTTACAACGCACTGAAGGCTGGATCCTTCGAGGATATCCAGATCTTCGACGGCGAGACCGAAATGACCGACGAACTGCCGTTCGATGTCGCTGACATTATCCTTACTAGCTCTCCTGCTGACGATCGTGCAGAGCAGCATCTGGAACTTGTCGTAGCCGGCAACAGTGCAATGACGAGCGGTTCTTACACGGTCAAAGCACGTTACAACTATGAGAACACCGATATTACGATTACTCTGCCCGTCGTTATCGAGGGTATGCCTGAGATCACGATGGCTCCGGAGACCGTAACGGTGGATTACTTGGCGGGAACGAGCGAATACACGGTGATCGAGACGTATGCCGAGAAACTCTGGAATAAGGATTGGGCTCGAAGTACTTCGCCGACAAGCAGACGTTCGTAGATGCGATCTATGCCGCTACCTTCGAGGCTACTGCCGATGAAGCGGAAGATGGAACCGAACTCGTGCAGGCGACCGACGATGCAAAGAACATCGCTATCAAGCTCGGCACCGGAGCAAAGGAGAAGAGCTACGAACTCACGGCTAAACTTACTGCCGACTGGGGTCTCGATGTAACGGTTGCCGTTACGGTTAATTTCGAAGGCTTTGCAGGCGAGCTGGTACAGGGCGACAACTATGCGAATCCGGTGCGTCTGAACGCAAAACTTACGACGACGGCTTATGTGCCCGATGGACTTAACCTCGACAACACTTGGGTTGCACCCAAAGATTCCAAGGGCAATGAAATCGGAAAGGTTGTCTTCTCGGTAGACGCTGAAGAGTATGAAGGCGCTTCGGTAGACGCCGACGCCAAGACCCTGACGTGGGGTACTGAGTACAAGGGCCTGAACATGGCGCTCAGCGTAAAACTGATGCTTGATTCTTATGTTCTTGACGAGCAGGAGCTTAATGTCGAGATTCCCGACCCGATCAAGGATAAGACGATCAGCCTGCGTAAGAGTGCCGCTACTACGATTTCTGCGAGCGATGCCGATGCTTCCCTGACTGTGGGCGATCTCCTCCAGCTGGCGAATATCAACGGCAACAACGTGTTCGAGGCTGCGGCTGCCGATGAGAATACGGTTCTCGGAGTCGCTGTCAAGTACGAGGTGATGAATCCGGAGGTTCTCGTTGACCGAATTACGATTGCGGGCGATTTCGCAACCACCGGTACGATTACGGTCAAGGGTAATGCCGACAGCGAATTCGTAGGCGAGAAGACGGTCAAGGTGAAAGTTACCGTATCCTATGATTACGGCACGGACCGCGTTCACAATCTTGATATCAAAGTTAAGCAGAAAGCCAACTAATAAAGAATCCCCCTTTCCCGCGAAATCCGGCGCCGTCCTTCGGGGCGGTGCCGGGAACGCGGGAAATCAAATCCCCAAAGCAGGAACAGCACATCCCAAAGTTTTTTGGTTAACAACTCCCACTTTCAAGTAACATTCCTGCTTGCGGCAGACCGAAGAGGCGCGGTCTGCCGCTTTTTTATCGTTCCGACCGTTGCTGCAATCCGTCGGACCGGATACGATAGGCTGTTGCCGGATCGGGTGCCTTTGTCCCGACTTATATGAAAAATCAGCCGCAGTCAATACTGCGGCTGATTTGATTTGATTTGAGCCTATTTCCGGCATTTCCCGGATGTTCTTCCCATGTTCCCCGGCGTTTTCCGGCATTTTGGGCGTTTTTTTCGGTCCGCCGTTCCGTCGCGCCGCAGAGCCATGCGGGCTTTACGGGCGTGTTTGCGGGGCTGTAGGGCTGCGTTTCATGCGCCAGCCTTCCGCGTCCCTCATCGTATCCCCGGAGGGCGTGAAAGGCCCCTGAATCCGTTTTTCTGCAATACGGACAGCGCCGCGTCGTCGGTGCTGATTTCGGGCGGGATTTCGCGGGCGTTTCGTGCGCGGGCGTATTAGACGCCGCGCCCCGACAAAGCCTCTCCGGCGCTTCCTCCCCCGTGTTGCGGCGGTTTCAGCCTTATTTTGCCTTGGCGGCTTTGGCGGCCACCGCTTGATCCAGCTCGATGATGAAGTCCGAAAGGACGTTCATGTAGTTGATGAAGGCGTCGTATGCCGAGTCGTACGGGTTGAAGTAGGAGTGTACGTCGCCGTCCGAGAGCCATTTGGTCGCCATGTAGTAGAAGTGGTCCGAGGTCTGCATGAAACTCCATACATAGTCGAAATAGGGGCTTTTCAGGGCGGCGACCTTCTCTTTCTGGGCGTAGAGTTTCGAGAAAGCCTCGTTCTGCAACTTGTTGCCGAGCCACGCCGTCACGTCGCGCTCCTCGTCGGCCCACGACATTACGTGCGGACAGTGGAGTACGGACACCGGCTGGTACTTCTTGGCGGCCTCGCTTACGGTGGCGAACTCCATGTCGTTCTTCTTGGCGAGGATCGCTTTGGGAAGCGCACGCATGAATTCGAAGATTCCCGTATCCGCCGTCTGATGCTCCCCGAAGGTCTCGTAGTCCATGAAGAGGTTGATGACCTCGCCCGGCGTTTCGTCCGAAGAGAGCCATTTGACGTATTTGTCCGCCGTCAGCGGCCATTCGTCCCAGCTGCGGCTCGAGAAACGGAACGCAATGTCGTCCGAGAGCTTGTAGTTGCGCAGCAGCAGGCGCAATTTCTGATTGATGGCGTTGGCATAGACGTAGTTAGGCGATTTCCAGCCCAGCACGTGCTTGGCGCCTTCGGCCAGCATCGTGCGGAAGCCCATGTCGGCGACCATGGCGCCGATCTCGTCGGAGTAGATCAGCTCGGTGTTGCGGAAGGCGGTGGGCTTCACGCCGAACTCCTTCTTGATCATGGCCGTATGGAGCTTCACCTGTTCGGTGAAATCCTCTTTCGACGCCAGCGACGCCAGCGAATGGGAGTAGGTTTCGGCCAGAAACTCGACGCATCCCGTGGCGGCCAGCTCCTTGAACGAGTCGAGCACCTCAGGCGCGAAGGCGCGGAACTGCTCGACGGCGATGCCCGTGATCGAGAACGAACAGCGGAATTTACCCTTGTTCTCCTTGATCAACTTCAGCAGCAGGGCGTTCATGGGCAGGTAACACTGCCGGGCGACTTTCTGCATGATCGAGCGGTTCAGGAGGTCGTCTAGGTAGTTGTGGTCCTTGCCCATGTTGAAGAAGCGGTACTTCTTCAGTCGCCAAGGCTGGTGTACCTGAAAATATAAGCAGACGGTTTTCATAGGGTATCTGTATTTTTATTGTTTTTTGTTCTCTTCAATGACCGCTTCGTATACGGCTTTGATCTTCGCCGCGGCGTCGTTCCACTTGAGGTTGGTGACCTCTTCGAGTCCTTTCGACGCGAACATGCCCGACAGGGCCGGGTATTGGATGAGGCCGTAGATGGCGTCGGCCAGCGCGTCCACGTCCCAGTAATCGACCTTCACGGCGAAGTCGAGCACTTCGGCCACGCCGCTCTGTTTGGAGATGATCACCGGCACGTTCGAGCGCATCGCTTCGAGGGGCGAGATGCCGAAAGGTTCCGAGACCGACGGCATGACGTATACGTCCGACAGCTGGAACATCTTGTGTACGTCCTCGCCGCGCAGGAATCCCGTGAAGTGGAAGCGGTCGGCGATGCCGAGGCGCGCCACGCGGCGGATGACGTGGTTCATCATATCGCCCGAACCGGCCATCACGAAGCGCACGTTCGGTACCCGTTTGAGCACCTTGGCGGCCGCCTCGACGAAGTAGTCGGGCCCCTTCTGATAGGTGATGCGCCCCAGGAAGGTGACGATCTTGTCCTTCACGCCGCGTTCGGGCATTTTGCAGGGGCCGCCGGCGAAGCGCACGGCGTTGTGCACCGTCACCACCTTTTCGGCCGGAATGCCGTAGCGGGTGACGACGATGTTGCGGGTAAGGTTCGAAACGGCGATCACGCGGTCCGCGGCGTGCATGCCCGCGCGTTCGATGGCATAGGCCTGCGAATTGATGTTCTCGCCGCTGCGGTCGTATTCCGTGGCGTGCATGTGCACGACGAGCGGTTTGCCCGACACGCGCTTGGCGGCGATGCCGGCGTAGTAGGTGAGCCAGTCGTGGGCGTGGATCACGTCGAACTGCCCTTCGAGGTCCTTGGCGACCTGCGCGGCCACCACGGCGTAACGGGCCACCTCCTCCATGAGGTTGGCGCCGTACTTTCCCGAAAAGGTGTAACGCTGTTTCCATGCGTCGGTCGTGGACCAGACCTGCTGACCCGATTTTACATAGCGTTCGTGGTAGACCTCGTACTCTTCGGGGGAGATGTAGGGCACCATGTTCGAGTCGATGTGGATGAACGACATTTTTTCGAGAATGTCGTCGGCTCCGCTCCCGGTCGAACCATAGAGAGCCTCCACGTCGCTGGCGTTCATTACGTGCGTGAAACGCTGATCTTCATCGCCGTAAGCGTGGGGAACCACGAACGTGACGTCTACGTCGTTGCGCGCCAGACCGCGCGTCATGCCGTAGCACGCCGTTCCAAGACCGCCCGCGATGTGGGGCGGGAACTCCCAACCGAACATTAAAACTCTCATATCTTAATTCTTTTCATTTTGTTGCCTTTATTTCTTTGCGGCTTTTCCTGCCGCTGCTTTCGGCGCCGCCTTTTTCGCCGCGGCCTTGGGGGCCTTCGCCGCGGTCGGACTTTTGGCGGCGGCCTTTACCGTCTTCCCGGCGCTTTTCGCCGCAGGCTTCGTCTTCGCCGGCTTTTTCTCTTTCGGACCGTTCGTTCTGCCGCTTTTCTTCGCGGCTTTGGGCCCTTGGGAATCCCCTTTGCTCCGCTCGCGGATCATGCGGTGGATGTCCAGTGCGGCTCCGACGCTCCACGCCTGCGAAATGGCTCCGCGCGAAGCGTAGGGCGGGTCGGCGTCGTACAACTCGCAGATCGAGCCGATGCCGTAACGCTGGATGTCCTCGTCGAAGTTTTCCAGCGCCTCCTCGGCCTGCGGCAAGAATGCGTCGCCGTCGATGTCGAAGCAGGCCTTGATGTAGAAGGGCAGCAGCCACGGCCATACCGAGCCGTTTTTGGCGGCGAAGTCGCGTTCGGCGGGCATGCCCTCCTGCGAACCCCTGTAAAGCGGGTTTTGGGGCGACAGCGTCCGCAGTCCCTTCGGGGTGAGCAGGTGCTGGCGCACCGTGCGGATCACCTCCAGTTGCATCGTCTCGTCGAGCATCTTGTAATTCAGTCCGCAGGCGACGATCATGTTGGGGCGCGTCGATTTGTCGGGACCGCTGCCGTCCACGAAGTCGGCCAAATAGCCCTCCGGCAGGCGGAACAGTTCGATGAACGACTCCTGTGTGCGAGCCGGAAGCGAGGCCCACGCCTTGACGAAGGCCTTGTCCGTCTTGTCCCCGTATTTGCCGGCCAGTTCGAGCGCATAGCATACGGCGTTGTACCACAAGGCGTTCACTTCGACCTGATAGCCGTTGCGCGGGGTTACGGGGCGTCCGTCGATCGTTGAATTCATCCACGTCAGGGGCACCTCTTCCGATGAAGCCCATATCAGCCCGTTGTCGTGCAGCGCCACGCGGCCGCCGATTCCCTGCCGGTAGCTCTCCAGTATGTCTTTCATGGCCGGGCCGTAGCTCGCCCATATCTCCTTGGCCCCCACTTCGCGTTCGAGCTGCTGGAGGGTCCAGAAAAACCAGAGGGGGGCGTCCGCCGCGACTTCGGCCGAGGCGCTGCCGGTGAACATGCCGTCGCGCATCTCCCGCACCAGCGTATCCAGCGCGTCGATGCAGTCCTCCTTGTGTCCCTGTTCGAGCGTGATGCCCGGCAGCGAGATGAAGGTCTGGCGGCCCGAAACCCCGTGCCACGGATATCCCGACACCACTTCGGTCCGGTCGCCCGGACGGCGGATCAGGAACTGCCGCGCCGAGTGTTCGAGACAGCTGATGAAGTCGATCTTATGCGTACGCCGCGCGATGGATGCGGCGAAAACCTCTTCGATGGTTTTGGTCGAGCCCATTTCGTCGAGCGACGCCGAGAAGATGATGCTCTCGCCCTTCTTGAGCTCCGCTTCGAAATAGCCCGTCGTGAGCAGGTCTTCGTACCCCTCGTATCCGCGGGCCAGCTCCTGCTGGTATTCGAATCCGTAATACCAGTCGGGCGCGGGCACGAACTCCGTGCCGGGTTTGCTCGTCTGGAGATAGAGCCACGGGAACGAGTTGTAGAGACGGCACTTCACGCCGTTTACGGCGGGGTAGGAGTGTCCGTCGGCCTCCATGTTGGCGTGCGTCAGCGCATGCTTGTCGCGGAAGGCGAGGAACGGCCGCAGCCGCAGCCGGGTTTCGGAGTGGGCGTCCACGAGCGTGTAGCGGATCATCAGCTGCGTCCGCTTGTGGATCCAGAGCATCTCCTTCTTGAGGATTACGCCGCCCACGCGGTAGGTGATCGTCGGCGTCGGCGTATACTCGAAATCGGTGATATACTTGTGGCCGCGCGGCTCGTATACCCCCTTGAAACGGTGCAGCGCCAGATTGAACGTCTGGTCGTGCTGCACCACGGTCTCGTCGAGCGACGAGAGCAGGACGTAGGTCCGGCCGCTGTCGTCGATGGGGGCCACCATCAGTCCGTGATAGCGGCGGGTGTTGCAGCAGACGATCGTCGTACTCATGTAGCCGCCGATACGGTCCGTCGAGAGCATTTCGCGCTGGAGGGAGTACTCCAGATTGCCCAATTCGCTTTTGTCGAAAGTAAGTGCTGACATATCTTTCTTAAAAATGCAGTTCGTCCTATAAAGATATTAAAATTTTCAGATAAATAATACCCGATAACAGTAAATTAATACCTTTTTTAACATTATTCACGCCAAATTTGCTAGGCCCACTTTACCAATGCAAAATCCATGCGGTGCGGCAGGTGGGGTTGTAGGGATAGAGACGCAGCGCCACGTCGAACGTGCCGGCCTCGCCGGGAACGTAATCCAGCGCATAGGTCACGCGGCTGCCGTCGGTTTTGGTGTGTTTCAGCCCGATGGTGCGGGTTACGTTCACCTTGCCGCCGCCGACGATCTGCTGGGCGATGACCATCTCGACGCCGATATCCTCAGGCCGGAGGTTGGCGATGTCCACCGTCACTTCGAAGTGGTACTTCTCGCCGACGAAGATCGCCTCGTCGTCGATCCTCACGCGCTGGACGTCGATCACGCGGACCTTGTCCCATGCGGCCGAAACCTTGCGCTTCCACGCCGCGATCTCGCGGGCCAGCTTGTAGCCGCCTTCGACGATTTCGCGCTTGCGGGCCGCGAGCTTGTTGTAGAACCGCTCCTCGTAATCCCCCAGCATGCGGTTGGTCGTGAAGTTCGACGCGATGTCGGCGACGCACTTTTTGACCGAATCCACCCACTGGTGAGGAATGCCGTCGCTGCCGCGGTCGTAGTATTTCGGCACGATCTGCTCCTCGATGGTGTTGTAAATCATCTCGGCGTCAAGCTCGTCCTGATAGCCCTGATCGGCGAACGTGCGTTCCATGGGCAGCATCCATCCCGCGCCCTCCTTGTAGCCTTCGACCCACCATCCGTCGAGTACCGAGAACTGGAGCACGCCGTTCATGACGCACTTCTCGCCCGACGTGCCCGACGCTTCGAGCGGACGGGTCGGGGTGTTGAGCCATACGTCCACGCCCTGCACCATGCGGCGGGCCAGCTCCATGTCGTAATTCTGCAGGAAGAGGATCTTGCCTACGAACTGCGGCATGGCGGCCACTTCGACGATGCGTTTGATGAGGTCCTGCCCCGGCTTGTCGTTGGGGTGCGCCTTGCCCGCGAAGATGAACTGCACGGGACGCTCCTTGTTGTTGACGATCGCCGACAGCCGGTCGAGGTTGGTGAACAGCAGGTAGGCGCGCTTGTAGGTGGCGAAGCGGCGGGCGAAACCGATGGTCAGCACGTCGGGCTTGATGCCCTCGATGATCTGAATCATCTGGCGCGGCGAGTCGAGACGCACCTGATTGGGGTCGCTGTAGCGGCGGCGGATATGCTTTACGAGCTTGTTCTTGAGATACATGCGCTCGTTCCACAGCTCTTCGTCGGGAATCTGGTGGACCTTCTGCCATGCCGGGATGTCGTAGGTGTGCCCCTCGAATCCGTCGGCGAAATAGCGGGCGTACAGGCGGCGCATGCTGGTCGCGATCCACGTCGGGAAGTGCACGCCGTTGGTGACGTACCCGATATGAAGCTCGTTTTTGAAGTAGCCCGGCCACATGCTGCCCAGAATATCCTTCGACACCTCGCCGTGGAGCCACGACACGCCGTTCACCTCCTGCGAGAGGTTGCAGGCCAGCACCGACATCGAGAACTTCTCGTTGGGGTCGTTGGGGTTGGTCTTGCCGAGGTTGATATACTGTTCCCACGTGATTCCCAGCACGTCGGGATAGTGCGACATGTACTGGCGGATCATCGATTCGGGGAATGCGTCGTGGCCTGCGGGAACCGGCGTATGGGTCGTGAAGAGCGACGACGAGCGGATCACCTCCAGCGCCTCCGAGAAGGAGAGCTTCTTGTGGGTCACCAGATCGCGGATGCGCTCGATGCCGATGAATGCGGCGTGTCCCTCGTTGCAGTGGAATACGTCGTGTTTGATGCCCAGCTTGCGCAGCGCGCGGATACCGCCGATGCCGAGCAGGATCTCCTGCTTGAGCCGGTTCTCCCAGTCGCCGCCGTAGAGGTGGTGCGTAATCTGCCGGTCCTCTTCGAGGTTGGCCTCGAAGTCCGCGTCGAGTAGGTAGAGGTCCGTGCGTCCCACCTGACATTTCCAGACGCGTGCCCAGAGCGTACGTCCGGGGAAGGCGATGGTGACCGTCATCCAGTTGCCGGCTTCGTCGCGCACGGGCGAAATCGGCAGCTTCGAGAAGTTCTGCGCCTCGTAGGTCGCCTCCTGCGCCCCCTGCGCCGAGAGCCGTTGCGTGAAGTAGCCGTAACGGTACAGCAGGCCCACGGCCGCCATCGGAACGTTCTTGTCCGACGCCTCCTTGAGGTAGTCGCCGGCCAGAATGCCCAGACCGCCGGAGTAAATCTTGAGCGACGAATGCAGGCCGTACTCCATCGAGAAGTAGGAGATCGAGGTCGCCTTCGGATCGGGTTTCTCGTTCATGTAGTCGCGGAACTGCGCATATACGGCGTCGAGCTGGCTGAGGAAATTCGTATCCTGTTCAAGCTCCTTCATGCGCTCCACGCTCATTTTGTCGAGGAATGCGATCGGATTGCGTTCGCACTCGGCCCACAACGCATGGTCGATGCTTTCGAACAGGTCGCGCGTGCCGGGATTCCAGCACCACCAGAGGTTGCGCGACAGCTCTTCGAGGGCGTGCAGCCGTTTGGGCAGGGTCTTGTCCACCATCATGCGGTTCCAGTTGGGCTTCTCGGCGAAAAGCTGCTGGCGCACGAAGTTGATCTGCTCGTTGCGGTTTCCGCCCTCGTCCAGCACGGCGCGGTTGGTGCGGATGACCGAACTTTCGACAGCCTCGGAGTAAGCCTGCTCGTAGGCGGCGAAGAGGTGTTCCCAGAGCGCCGTTTCGGAGATTTCGTAGGCCGACACGCGCATCTCGTTCACGTGCTTGTCGTCCAGCAGGCTGAAGTGCAGCAGCGACTCGGCGATCTTCTCTTCGACCTCCTGATCGTTGTAGTCGTCGCGCAGAACGATCTCCACGCCCGCATGCTCGCGCTGTTTGGCCGCCCAGAGACCGAATCCGGCCAGCGTCGTGGTGATCGTCGGCACGGAGAAGGCCACCGATTCGAGCGGCGTGTATCCCCACGGTTCGTAGTAGGAGGGGAATACGGTCATGTCCATGCCGACCAGCAGTTCGTAGTAATCCTTGCCGAAGATGCCGTCGGCCTTGTTGAGGTAGGTCGGAACGAAGATCACCTTCACCTTCGAATCGGGCGTGGTCAGAATGCTGCCGTTGAGGGCGTTAACGATCGGGTCGCTGCTCTGGTATTCGAGGTAGTGGGTCGTGTATTTGTACTGCCCGCCGTCGATGGGTTTCGACGGGTCGGCCAGATGCGCCTGCAGGTCCGCGCGCGGACCGCGGTTGGCGGCGGGCACGGTGATATAGGCCAGCACCTGACGTTTGAGCCGGGGCGATGCGGCCAGTTTCTTGAGCGATTCGATGAATACGTCGATGCCCTTGTTGCGGAATTCGTAGCGTCCGCTGGTGCCGACGATCAGCGGCTCCTCGGCGAACTTTTCGCCCAGACACGCTTCGGCCACCGAGATCATCGTTTTGCGGGCTTCGGCGCGCTTCGCGTCGTACTCCTCGCCGGTCCAGACGAAGTCGTTTTCGAAGCCGTTGGGCGTGATGCAGTCAGGCTCGCGGCCCAGCAGGAATTTGCACTCGTTGGCCGTGATGTCGCTGACCGTGACGAATGCGTCGTGGTAGGCAGCGGCGGCCTTCTCGATCGAGTGTTTGGCCACGACGTTGAACTGGCGTGCCAGCTCGTCGGCATTGAACTTGGTCAGGTCGGTGTAGAGCGGCAGGTGGTTGCCCGCGATGCAGCGGCCCATGACCGTGGCGTGCGTGGTGAAGAGTGTCGCCACATAAGGCGCATGGCGGCGCAGGTAGAGACCGCCCGCCGCGGTCATCCATTCGTGGAAATGGGCGGCGATCTTGTCGGTCGCGGTGCAGAAGTTCTCGACATAGGAGGCGATCACCGCGCCTGCGGCGTAGCCGAAGAGCACGGGCTCGATGTAGTCCCACTGACCCGAAATCGAATCGACGTGGTAGGCCTCCCAGAGTTTCTTGAGTATTTCGTCCTTGCGGGGAATCAGCGAGGTGAAGTCCACCAGTATCGCCGTCGGTTCGCCCTTGATTTTCCAGTGTCCCACGCGGATGCGGATGCCTTCGGCGTAAAGCCCCTGACGCCATGTCTTCAGCAGGTTGGGATCCTCCTCGAATTCGGGGTTTACGCCTTCGTGCTGCAGGTCGGGTCCGATGAGGATATAGCGCTCGTTGAATTTCCGGATGGCCGTTTGCGCTTTGGTCGAGACTACCGTATGGATGCCGCCGATTTTGTTGCAGACCTCCCAACTTACCTCGAACAGGTAATCGGGGGTTAGTTTTGCATTGCTCATATTTGTGATGCTTGTTTGTAATTTACTTGTCGAATCGGTTGAAAACCGGTGCAAAGGTAATACTTATATTTATATTAACAATCTCGAAAGGGTAGTTAGTAAAAAAATTTAAGAATAACTTAACATTTCAGTTTCACTTGGTTGCGCGCGTCGTTATGTTTCGAAAAGGGCCTCGATCACGGCGTCCGAGATCAGAAACCGCTCCGGGGGAACCGCCAGCCGTCCGCCTGCGTCGCGGAGCGCGCCGCTTTGCAGATAGGGGGCCGCCTCTTCGCGCATCCGCTCCAGCCGTTTCGTGCCGAAACGGGCCGCGACCTCCCGCGTGTCGATTCCTTCGGCGGTTCGGAGCGCCGTCATGACGTACTCGTTGAAACGGTCCCTGTTCGTGAGGAGTTCGCGTTCCGCCGGATCGCCCGCGATGTACCGCTCCACCGAACCTACGTTCCAGTGCCGCTCCTCGCCGTCGAACGAGTGCGCCGCAGGACCGATGCCGAGGTACTTCGCGCCGTGCCAGTACGCCGCGTTGTGGCGGGCGCGGAAGCCCGGAAGGGCGAAATTCGAGACTTCGTAGTGTTCGAATCCCGCTCCGGTCAGCGTGTGGTGGACCGTGAGGAACTCCGTTTCGCTGATCTGCTCGTCCACGGCCCGGAATTCGCCCCGCGCGGCGCGCCGTCCGAAAGCCGTATCGGGTTCGACGGTCAAATGGTATGCCGAAATATGCTGTACGCCGAGCGAAAGGGCCGTATCGAGCGAGCGGCGCAGCGTATCGCCGCCGAAACCCGGCACGCCGAAGATCAGATCGAGGGTGATGTTGCCGAATCCGGCGCGCTGCGCAGCGCGGACCGCTTCGGCCGCCTGCGCGGCCGTGTGGCGGCGGTTCATCAGCTTCAGGCAGTCGTCGTCGAACGACTGTACGCCGATCGAAAGGCGGTCGATGCCCGCTTCGAGCAGCCCGTCGAGGTACTCGGCCGTCAGGTCGTCGGGATTGGCTTCGAGCGTCGTCTCTTCGGCGCCGGAGCAGTCGAAGAGTCGTGCGGCGTGGTCCAGCAGTCCCCTGATCGCTTCGGGCGTGCAGAGCGACGGCGTTCCGCCGCCGAAATAGCGGGTCGTCACCGCTTCGCCGCCCGGATAGCCGCGCCGGTCGTCCAGTTCGCGGTGCATGGCCGCCAGCAGGTCGTCCATGCGCCGCAGGTCGGCGCTTTTGTAAAAGTCGCAGTAGGCGCAGACGCGCTTGCAGAAGGGTATGTGGAAATAGAGTCCGGCCATGGTTACCAAAGTTAAGAAAAAAACGGAGACGGCGGCACATTATTTTCCGATTTTTCCGAAACAGGCCGAAAGCCGGTGCGCTCCGCGTTTTTCGGAGGCTGCCGGATTCGTCCGGCACAACCGGAAATCGCGGCAGCATGTTTGCGGTATGTCCGCAGTTCCTGAGCTGTGCGCGGCTTCGGGCGGAGGAGATACGAAGTTATAAATGAATCATATACGCTTATCGGAAAAAATAATGTTCTTTTTTTGTGTTTTTCACTGTTAATTTTTTCACAAGTGTAAAAGTTTTTCTACCTTTGTGCGGTTAAAGTCCGCATGCGCGGATTTCGACGGTTAGGTTAAATCTTGGATTTGATGTTTTATTAAAATAACAATTATTATGGACAAAATGGATTTGAAAAAGTACGGGATCACGGGTGTGACCGAGATCGTGTACAATCCGTCGTACGACGAACTTTACCGCGAGGAGACCCGCAAGGGCCTGCGCGGTTATGAAAAGGGTCAGGTAACCGAAATGGGTGCCGTGAACGTGATGACCGGCGTTTACACCGGCCGTTCGCCCAAAGACAAGTTCTTCGTAATGGACGAGACCACGAAAGATACGATCTGGTGGACTTCCGACGAGTATAAGAACGACAACAAGCCCGTAACGAAGGCTGCCTGGAAAGAGCTGAAGAAGATCGCTTCGCAGGAGCTGTCGGACAAGAAACTCTACGTCGTCGATACGTTCTGCGGCGCCAACGAGAACTCGCGTCTGAAAATCCGCTTCATCATGGAGGTGGCCTGGCAGGCGCACTTCGTTAAGAACATGTTCATCCGTCCGACCGACGCCGAACTGGAGAATTACGGCGAGCCCGATTTCGTCGTGCTCAACGCATCGAAGGCCAAGGTCAAGAACTACAAGAAACTCGGTCTGAACTCGGAGACGGCCGTCGTCTTCAACCTCACCGAGAAGATGCAGGTCATCATCAACACGTGGTACGGCGGCGAGATGAAGAAGGGCATGTTCTCCTACATGAACTACCTGCTTCCGCTCAAGGGCATGGCTTCGATGCACTGCTCGGCCAACACCAACGCCAAAGGCGAGACGGCTATCTTCTTCGGTCTGTCGGGAACCGGCAAGACCACGCTTTCGACCGACCCGAAGCGCGAGCTGATCGGCGACGACGAGCACGGCTGGGACGACGACGGCGTATTCAACTTCGAGGGCGGCTGCTACGCCAAGGTTATCAACCTCTCGCAGGAGAACGAGCCCGACATCTGGAACGCCATCCGCCGCAACGCGCTGCTGGAGAACGTGACGGTAGACAAGAAGGGCAAGATCGACTTCTCCGACAAGTCGGTTACGGAGAATACCCGCGTATCGTACCCGATCTTCCACATCGAAAACATCGTGAAGCCCGTATCGAAGGCTCCGGCCGCCAAGAAGGTGATCTTCCTCTCGGCCGACGCATTCGGCGTGCTGCCCCCGGTTTCGATCCTGAACGCCGAGCAGACCAAGTACTACTTCCTCTCCGGATTCACCGCCAAGCTGGCAGGTACCGAGCGCGGCATCACCGAGCCGACTCCGACCTTCTCGGCCTGCTTCGGCGCAGCGTTCCTTTCGCTGCACCCCACCAAGTACGGTGAGGAGCTGGTGAAGAAGATGCAGAAGTCGGGCGCCAAGGCTTACCTCGTGAACAC
>VOFE01000377.1_pt1 | contig 67167 bp, 75 predicted proteins | sample 5384071 | NCBI WGS metagenome assembly VOFE01 (sample SAMN12384724, study PRJNA508395) | human gut metagenome | isolation source: healthy gut D | host: Homo sapiens
TGCCTTAACCGGAGCATGGGTCAAAAACAAGCGCGGCGCAGGCAAAAAAGGCGAAGAAAAGATTTTTGAAGTGAGCCGCGCCGTCATCGCAGTGCCGGAGACGGAAAACGGCGTCGCCCAGTACATCAGCCAGAATTGAGGGCTATGTTGCCAAAACAATGGCAAAACAGCTCGCTGCGCGGTATGGCAAGGATGCAATCCGTATCTGCGCTCATGACATAGACCGGGTACGGCGCGATTTTCCAAAGCTCAACGAGAAAAAGGCGGAGATGCTTGCCACATCCTGCCGTGCGGTTCTGATTCTGGACGATTTGGAATCGCTGCTTGAGACGCGAATATCTCCCGCGATATGCTTGACAAAATCGTCGATGCGTATGGCGACAGGACGGTTGAGATGGCAAAAACAACGCTTTTCAGTTTGTCGATGTGGCGGGATTTGCCGTGTCCGACAAAATCGCACTGGCCGCAGAGATGGCGAGGAACGATGCCCGCCGCATACGGGCCGGTGTGATGGAATCAGTGCGCGGCGTCTGCAAAAGACGGGATGCCTGTGCGCCGAGACGGACGCCGTACTCTCCGCCGCATACGAGCTGCTGGGCAATGAGGTGCCCGCTGCGGCCGTCCAGCGTGAATGTGAGACGCTTTGCGACAGCTATGTGCTCGTAAAACAGGGGCGTTGGCTGTACATCAAGGAGGATTTCGTAACAGAGCGTTCACTGGCAGACCATGTTGCTCGCTTTGTGAGTGCTCCCGCCGACAAGGAAGCTGAAATCGAAAAGGCATTTGTGGAATGGCAGCGGGAGAACAGTATTGTTCTCGGCACCAAACAGGCGGAGGCGGTCCGCAATCTCAAATACCGCAGCTCTATTGTAACAGGCGGCCCCGGCACTGGTAAAACGACCACGCTGCGCGCGATAATGGATGTTTACCACAAGGTGTTTCCGCAAGACCCCATCTTGCTGATGGCGCCTACGGGACTTGCCGCAAAGCGTATGACGGACAGCACGCACATGGCGGCCGATACAATCCATCATGCCTGCGGGCTGATCCCGTCCAACAATGCCAGCGGATTTTCTCCGGCTAAGGATTGCACGATCCGGCCCGGCTTTATCGGCATTGATGAAATGTCCATGGTTGGTACGCATCTGTTCGGCTTTGCTATGGACGCAATCCCCAACCGGGAAAAATACGCGCATCGTGCTGCTGGGCGATGTGGACCAGCTTTCGCCGGTCGCACGCGGCGACGCGCTGCGCGATCTGATTCAGTGCGGACTTGTGAAAACGACGGTGCTGGACTGCAACTATCGACAGGGCGCGGATTCCGCTATTACGGACGCCGCAATTAAAATCCGTGAGGATCGGGCTTTCGGCCAAAATATCTGCGACCTGCGGTTTGGCGAACAGCTTCTGTTCACGGACTGCAAGCGCGACGATTTGCGGCAGGAGGCTGACGCGGTAATCGAGACCGTCGTCCGGCAATATCTGGACGGTGTGGCTCAATTCGGCGTCAAGGGAACCATCGTCCTTACTCCAACGCATTTCGACCGTGGAACACCCGCCGGCTATCTTTGCAAGGATGTGCTGAACAACATCATCCGCGATAAAATCAATCCAGATGACGCAACAAAGACCTCCTGCAAAATCGGTAATCAGGTGTTTCGCACCGGCGACCGCGTAATTCAGCGCAAAAACACGGATGACGCGATCAACGGCGACCTTGGCACCATCGTGCGCATCCTGAACAACACTGACGGCGATATGGAGGTGGAAATCGACTTCGACGGAAAGCCCGCCCATTTGCTGTACGGAAAAAAGGAAATGCGCGATGTAGAGCTTGCGTATGCCATCACGGTACACAGCTCTCAGGGCTGCGAGTTTCCCATGTGCATCCTGCCCGTGAGTATGTCCTACGGGATTATGCTGACGAGAGCCGTCTACTACACCGCCATCACCCGTGCCAAAACAAAATTGGCGCTGGTCGGCGATCAGGCGGCGCTGAAACGGGCAATCGACAACAAGCGTCGCGGTGTGCGCAAGTCCTTGCTTGGACCTCGTATCATCACCAAGGCCAAAAAGTACACAGCGTTAAATACATCACAGGAAACCGCCATGCCGGTTCAGCAACTCATGTTTTCCTGATTTTTGGCCGCACGTCCGTTTTGGATGTGCGGTCTTTTCATTTTGCTGAAATGCGTTTGCATATAAGGGAACGCGACCCCGTTGCCACATTGTGCAAAGCTGAGATAATTGAATCATGGGAAGTGGGGCAAAAATGCCCCGTGCCCACAAAAAACACATATTTGGTGAAAGGAGGATGAGCCTTATGGGAGGTACGCCCGGCAGCGCTGCGCTGCAAACGATTTTTGGCGTCTTACAGGGTATCGCAGGCGACATCCAGTCCGGCCTGCTGACCGTTGTCGCTCCGATTGCGATTGCGGTATGTCTGTACTTTCTGGTGCGGATGCTGTTGGCATCCGACGCCAAGGATGTGGCGACATATCGCAAACGCTGCATCACGACCGCCATCATCGTTGTGGTCGCGTTTACGATTCCCGGCCTGATCTCGGTCATGAAAAACCTTGGCACGGTCATCAACGGCCAGCTGTAAGGCTGTCATAATGTTCCTTTCGGCAGAAAACCGCCTTCCCTTACGAAGGCGGTTTTTTCGCTGAATGGGCAGGAGGTGAGTGAAAATCAAAAAGAATATGTGGCCCGCCCAAAACACGGCGGGGAAGACCGAGACACATTCAGGTGATCTCCGCGATTCTGACAGCGTTCTTTGCGGCATCCGTCTTTGCGTATGCCGGCGGCATCGGAGCCACGGTTGACAGCTTTGTGGCAAAGCTGATGACGAAATTCTCCGGGATATTGCTGGACATCTGCGACATGCTGGTGTCCCCAATCTTTTCCATCACCACAATGACGGTGAGTCAAATTGCGGCATACATTCCCGGCTTTAATACGACGGGCGGCTCGGGTGCTTTCTTTGTCGAGGGCATACAGATGCTCGGAACATGCCTTGCCGGATGTCTTGCAATGCTTGGAATCCTGAAAATCATCATCGGTTTGGCACGGGATGAAAAGGTGGGGTCTGTCGGGTCGCTGATCTGGCGCATGTTTATCTTCATCCCGTTGACGATTTTCGGGCGGAAGCTGCTGCAGGGACTGTTCGATCAGGTGATTACGCCGATCTCTTCGGCGTTTGCGTCTGGCATTCTGAGTTTTTCCAACAATGCCGTGTTCTCCACAGCGGCGGCGCCGCTGACCGGCAACGCAAGCCAGCTCGCCACCCTGATTGTCGGCACCGTTCTGATGGTGATGATTGGGTATAACCTGATTGGCCTTGTGCTGGAAGCGGCCGAACGCTATCTCATCTGTATCGTCATCATCTTCCTGTCGCCTTTGGCACTTGCCACGGGCGTTTCCGAAGAATCTTCGATGATTGCGAAAAACTGGCTGAAAATGTTCTGGAGCCACGGCGTGTTGTTGATTCTCAACATCTGGGTCGTCGGCATCGGCCGCAGTTGTTTTGATACGTTGGATCCGTCGGCCACGACCACGCAGATCATCGTGTGGGCGCTGATTACCTACGCCTACTTCAAAGTTGCCCAAAAGCTCGACGATATGATGCAAAACTCCGGCATGATGATAACACGCACCGGCGGCGATTTTGTCCATGACGCCACATTGGCGGTGGGGACGATTGCAGCAACAGGAAAACACCTCTTTGGCGGTGCTGCCGATACGGTGGTTGCGGGCGCGGGCGTTGCCAACGCCATCAAGTCGGGAGGCGGCATTGGCGATGTCGCAAAGCCGATTGCAAGCTACGTTAAATCGCATCCCATTCTCGCACCGACGGCGGGAGCCGCAGCTACGGTGGCGGGCGGTACGGCGGGCTTTGCGGCACAAGTCGGCGCGGCACATTCTCTGTCGCACACGTCGGATGAATCGCGTGCGGCATCTGTCGCGAGCGGAAAAATACCCAAACTCAACACACCCGCATACCGTGCGGCCGCACAGAACATCCTCAATCAGAACGGATTTGCGCCGGCAAAAGGCGGAAGGGTGGATAACCTGTCCGTAAACCCAGACGGCTCGTTGGGCGGCGTGGTTACGCAGAGAGACGCCACGGGCAGAGTGCAAAGCCAGTCGGCCTTCACGATGTCGAACAAGGCGGGAACCGGCGATGGATTTACCGTTTCCGCCGGGCGGCAAATGACCGTGGGAGCGGATGGAAAGAGCGCGACAATCATCGACCCGCAGGCGGGTACGTTTGAGCTGACACAGGCCGGCACAGACAAATATGGCAACCAGATCTGGCAGGCGACCCGTACAGCAGACGCTGGCGGCACTGCCTTGACGGAAGAAAATGCCGGTACATCGGCGACGCTTGGTTTCAACGTCAAGCCCGACGCCAGAAGCAACGACGGGATCGGCGCTCAGGCAGCGAATGCCTTTATGTCCGGCGGGAGCATGGAACAGCTGACGCAGCAGTCTGACGACGCGCTTGCACATCACGCGCAGATGGAAGCTGACAAGAGCGCTGCATGGAACGATCTTAACTCTATGAGCAACGACGACCGTGTGGCCCAGATGCGCGATGAAAATTCTACCGTGGATTACGGCAGTGCCGGATACCGGGCCGCAACGGCTGAATATATGCAGCAGAACGGTTTGGATGACGGCATGGTTGAGCGCGGCGGTGAAATCGTCGCACAGCAGGTCACGGAAGACGGGCGGATGGTCGGTTGTATGGCGGTACGCGATGCGGACGGCAACGTGCTGGAAGAAAAGTTTTACGCTCTGTCTACGAAGGCGCCGGAACCGGATGCAACGGCATCGGATACCGGCTCTGCGCCGCAGCAGGGGCAGTATGCACAAAGCGTTGGCGCAGAACCCGCTGCTGAAATGGCAGATACCGGCACCGCAGGAACGGCAGAAGCCCCAGCGATGGAGCCGGATACCAGATATACTGAACCGGGCCATGCGAATACAGACATCCATATAGACGGCGAAACCGTGAGAGCGACAACCGCAACGCTGGACGAAGTCCTCACGGCTAAATACCAGATGATTGACGAAGGGCACGGAATGGTGGAAACCTCCGACCTCGGCAAGCTGCAGGTGAGCCGCGTGTCCGTCAATGAGGCGACCGGTGATACCAGATGGCAGGTCATCCGCAAAGGAAATGAAAATGAGTTCGGCGGCCCGGAGAGTGAGGACGCCATTGCGACCTTTGAACGCAAAGGCAATCGCGGCAGCGCGCAAACCTTTAAGGATGTTATCCGCGACATCAGAAACACGCGGACTTTCGATCAGATTTCTCTGATTGATTCCCAAAACAGGGACAGGCCGGACGATTCGCATTTGTTCCGCTGATCCCTCGCCCGGCGCGGCACTGGCTGCACCGGGCTTACATATATCCGCAGGAGGTGGTGAAGTTGGCGGCAAACACAAAATGGAACGATGACCTTGCGCAGGTCAACAATGCCGCAAGGCAGGCTGTGCGAGCGGCCAAAAATGCAAAAAGGACGCAAAGACGGTGAAACGGGCGGCCGGAAAGGCGGCGGCTGGAAACTGGATGGGCGCGGCGGTGGATATGCTGAAAAGTCCACGGGCAATGTTAGCCGTCGTTGCGGTCTTTCTTGTACTGATTATATTGCCAATAACCTTTGTCGGCATTTTCCTGATTGAGTTTCCGGGCGCTATTATCAACTCCATCACAGCGGCAGTAACAACCGCCTATGATGATCTGGTCGTCGGCTGGGAATCGCTGAAAATCAAGGTCAGCAACGGATAGACAATTTTCTGACATGGCTGACAACCGGCGATACCGGCGACGCCTCCGACGGATTCGCAACGGATGTCGCGGCGGCGCAGGATCCCGATTTTGCGTCGTATATCGGCACATCCAACGCGTTGGTGGCTGTTCTGAACGAGTATTTCCGCGACGAATACAATTCCGGCGTCAAAACGAACGCGCAACTGTCCGCAACAAACCATCAGATGGAACTGGTGACGGAAGCGGAAAACGACGGGATCTTGCCGGAGGATATTACCTGTGAGCTTACATGGACATCGAACGACAGCGATTATCTCGACTGGACATTCAGCCTGATCGCCTGCGACAGCGTGAACCGAATGCAGGATACAAGCGACGATGTTCCGGAGTTTTCGGCAGCGCACCTGATTGCAGAGGCGAAAGACCTTGTTTCGCACTATACTCTGTGGGATGTTGGCGTGCGGGAGACCGTCACGGACGGAACGACCGTCCGCAGCGTATCGCATGAAGAACAACGGTGGGTGGAACACAGCGTACCGGTTCTGGACGATGACGGAAACCCTGTTATGGAACTGCTGACAGATGAGGACGGGCTGCCGCTTCAAATTGACGGAGAGTTTGTCTGGGTGCCGGTCATGCAGACCGTGGCGGGATGGGAAACCGTAACCGTGACGGAGGACCAGACCTTCCCACGCGGCATATTTCGATTGAATACTATGCAAGCCCGAACCCGGACGCAAAAGCCCACATCCTGTCGGAATTTGGTATCACGAACGTGGCGGACCCGAACGATCTCTCCGACCTTGCAATCGTTGAGGAGCAGGTGCAGCAGCTGCGTTACCTGTATTCCACGGCGATAGGGGATTTGACGGCATCCGGCACGGTTTTGCAATGGATCAGCGACTTCTATACCAATCACAGCGACCTCGTGTTCAATGGGCCAACGACTGTCGCAGGCCCCATTGAGGACTGGCGCAATCACATCACGTCGCATCAGGGCGCGACCGACATTCCAGAGCATTCCGGCGGACACGGCGGTACCGATATATCCAGCCCCAGCGGCACACCACTTGTGCTGCCGGCAAAAGGCATTGCAGTAGCCGTTACAAACTCCTATCCCAACGAGGTCGATTACGCGCACCCGCGCGGGAATCTGGTATTGATGTATTACGGCGAACAGGACGGCGTGGCCGGCAACGGCATTTTTGTCCTGTACCAGCATATGGCGTCCGTCACGGCGACACCGTATACCACATATACGGCGGGCGAAGCGGTGGGCGCCAGCGGGACATCCGGCATGTGTACCGGCCCGCATTGGCATATCGAGTCGTATGTGGGAACCGCAAAGATGGATTCCGAATATTTTCTGAGCTGACAAGGAGAAAACAAAGAAAACAAATGGAAAATAGCAGGTATTGCAATGCTTGGCGTAGTGGTTATCGCATTTTGCGTCTGGTCGTTATTACGCCCGGCAGACAGAAATGATACGCCCGGTACACAGGACTCCAGCACGGCCGACACGCCGGTTTCGCAGCCGGACAGCACGGAGAGTTCTGACAGCGGTGTGACAGCCGACAGCGCGGCGCAGGACGAATCGCCCCTGTCGGCGCCGGAGCTTACGCTGTACACAACAGACCTTGCCAACAACATCGGCAAGATCGGGTACGACGAGCAGCAGATGGTTGGGGAAAGACGCGGCTTGAAATGTATCGGGATGTGCTGAAGGGCTACAATCTCATCCCGTACACCACCGAAGCCGGGGAGAAAATCACGATTGCGACGGGACATCAGGTATATGTCAAGGCGGACGACACCAGCGGGCAGCAATATATCGTCTCCGGCGTTGACCCGATCCCGGTCGAGCACAGCGTACCGGACACGCGCATGACCGTGAAATTGCGCGCAGAAGACACCTGCGAACGGGTGCGGGTGTTTACTTCCCGCGAGACTTTGGAACGGGCACAGGACGCGTGGGAGCGCGGACAGGCGATTTAGCCGGAGAGGAGCCGGCGCCGGAAAATTGTGTGATTCTGAATGGGTGTCTGCTCGATACAAAATGGGAGCAGGGAGAGGACGGACGCCGGTATCTGCCTATGACGGATATTGCAGAAGCCTATGATGAACAGTCCGAGTTCTACGATGTAGAAGGGTGGCTGAATGTTGCGACGGATCTGCAATATGTCATCCTGCCGACTGCCCTGATGCCGGATATTGCGCTGGAACACTTTGATGTGTCGGACGGGACATGGCGATATGCGAACGAGAAACCGCCAATTTGGTCTGACCGCTTTTACCTGCCGCAGACCGATAAAACGGAAATGCCCATAGACGATATTTCCCGCATCCTCGGATGGAAAATCTATACAAATTCTGAAATCGTCAGTATTGTAACAAGCGAGCTGGACGTGAACGACAACTTTGTCCTGATTGAATCCCGGACAACGGAGCACATCTATGACATGAACGGCAATGAAATCACAACGGAGGACGCCACATGAACAAAAACAAAATAACGGCCCTGAAAGAAAAAATCGGGAGCATGAGTAAATTCCAACGGATGGCGCTGTGTTACGGCGCCTTTTTATTGTCAGCGGATAGCGATGGCAAAAATCGTCGCGGTGCTGTGCGGGGAGTTTTCCACGGCCAGTTACCCACGCGCGTTACTGCTGTCTTTCACATCGGCGCCGGGCCTTTTACTCAACGCCGTCTTTGCGGCCATTGTTCTTTTATCCTCACGCTTGTCAGCAAGCGGAACAACGACCTGTTCGGTACAAAAACGGAGGATGAGAGAGGCGTTGCAATCAGCACCGAGGGCACTTACGGCACGTCGGAATGGATGGATAAGGAGGAGGCAAAGCAGGTATATGAGGTCTGCCCGGTAGAGGACGCAGGCGGCACGATCCTTGGACAGTTCACGCAGGACGGGGAGGAAATCGTCGCGCTGCCGTATAAGAAGCGGGCAAACAGGAATCTGATCCTGATCGGCCCGCCGGGTTCCGGCAAGAGCTTTGGCTATGTGCGCACAGCGATTTTCCAATCCGTCAAGCGCGAAGAATCCATAGTTATCACTGACCCAAAGGGTGAAATCCACAACGACATGCGCAAGTTTCTGGAGGCGCATGGCTATGTCGTCAAGGTGTTCAACCTCGTAAACCTCAAAAGAGCGACGCATGGGACTGTGTGCGGGAAATCTACGACCCGCGCACCGGAGACATCGACGAGCAGCGTGTGGTGGTGTTTTGTGAAACGATCATGCGCAACACCTCCGCTGGCGATGACGATGAGTTCTGGGGCAGCGGTGAAAAGAACCTGTTCAAGGTCGCGGTGCTGTATACGGCGTTTATGCGCGAGCAGGCGCTGCAGCGGCTGTATGAGCGCCACGCAAAAGAATTGCTGGGAAAGCTGCCCTATGTGGAGGACGAAGACCGGCGGCGCATCTGTTCTTTGATGGAAGATAAGGAAACAGAAATGGTTGACCGCAGGCGCATGGTCGCGGAGCTTGCAAAACGTGTGCTTGGCGCCGACGATCTGGCTGAACAGTATATCTGCAGCTTTGAACAGGACGCGCCGACCTGCAATGTCTCCGACATCTATTTCTCCCTGCTCCACAAGGATTTGAACGCATGGGAAAACTGTTTTAAGGTCGTTCCGCTGGACCACCCGGCCGCGAGCGCGTGGGCCATCTTCAAGGGATCCGGCGACAGGGTTCAGCCCGGCTTTATCACGGGGCTTTCACAGCGTTTGCAGTTGTTCCAGATGCGGGACGTCCGGCGCATTGTCTGCAACGATGACATCCGGCTGGAGGAGATCGGGGCGCGCAAAACGGCGCTGTTCCTCGTCATCTCGGACGACAATGCATCCATGCAGACGCTTTCGTCCCTGATGTTCAGTTTCCTGCTGAAAGACCTGAAAGAAGCCTATGACTATGTGAACGGCGAGGGCCGCATCCCGGTGAACATCATCGCGGATGAGGCCGCAAATACCGGCGTCTGGCCGCAGTTTGAAAAAACGATAGCGGCGGCGCGGTCGAGGGAAATCGGCATCTCCATCATTCTGCAAAGCCTGCCGCAGCTGAGTCTTCTGTACGGTAAGGACATCGCGGAGATCATCATCGGCTGCTGCAATACCATCCTCGTTCTGGGCTGCAACGACGAATATACCGCCAAATATATTTCGAATCTGTCCGGCGTTGCGACGATCCGCGCGAAATCGGTGAAAGATACCCGCAGCAACGCGCTCGGATTCCGGCAGCCGATTCAGGGGTATTCACTGTCCGAGGGCGACGGCAAACGGAACCTGCTGAATCCGGACGAGGTGCGAATGCTCAAGGAAGATGAAATCCTTGTCTATTCCAACGGCCGGCACATGCTCAAGGCAAAACGCTTTGGATATATCGACCATCCCTTTGCATCCGACCCATCCTTTGTACCAACAAGCTGGTCGGAATTGCCGGACGCACGGGAGAAATACCAGCTGACAGAATCACTCGACGCATTCTCTGTGGGCGACGTTCAGAATATGAGCGAGACAAACCGGGAAATCGCCTACAACCGGCAAATCGAGACGCGCGCCCCGGAAAAGCCCGATAAATCAAATCAAAATCCGGCGCGTACATTCCGGCCGAAGGAAAGCCAGATGCAAAAAAGGAAAAGTTGCAAAACAAATTCAAGGCCGGTATGTGATTACCGGATTCCCCGCCAAGAGCGGGGCGCCTTCTAAAGGTACAGCCTCCACGCGGCAGAGGGTGGGCAACGGCCTGCGGGCCGGCAAATGTATCGAAAATATCAATCAACAGACAGAAAGGAAAGACAACCATGAACGAGAAAAACGAAACCTGCATCGAGATGACCGAACCCATGCAGAACCAGGAAGACGTGCTGCAAGAGCAGAAGCAGGCCGACGCGCTGCCGGCCGAGGACGTTGCTGCCGACACCGCCGCCGCACCGGCAGAGCCTGCAACGGAACAGGCCGAGGCCGGGAAACCGGCGCGCCGCCGTGCGGCGCGGGAGCCTGTCCGACTGAAAAGACCATTGCCACCGCAAACGACATGGTGGAGGTCGAAACGCCGGAGGATCGCCGCGCCAAGGATATTGACGAGATCCGCAGAGCTATCAAGCAGGAGCGCATCCTGACCGCTAAAGTGGACGGCGTGGAGCCGTTTGACGGTGACAACGCCCGCATCATTGGGCACAGGAACTCCCTGAAGGTCGTGTTTGAGGCCAAGGACTTCTTCCACTTTTCCAACATGGCCGGCATTGAGGAGGCGTCCGATGCCGTGCGCCAGCAGCGGTATCTGCGCAAGGCGCGTCAAATGACGGAGGCGAGCGTGGTTTTCGTCCCGCTGCTGCTGTCCGTCGATGAGGAAACCGGGATGCCGTTTGTGGTCGCCTCCCGCATGATGGCAATGGCCGTGCAGCGCGAGCATCACTTCCTCGGCGAACACGCGGATATTGAAAAGGGTGTGCGGACGACTGCAACGGTGATTTCCACCGGCCCCGCTTACGCCATTGTGGAAGCGCTGGGTGTGGAGACTACCATCGGCGCCGCGCACCTGTCCGCGTATGAGTATATCGAGGACGTGAGCAAGTGCGTGCGCAACGGCGACGGCATTGAGGTCATGGTGACGGATTTTGCCGTTGACCGCGAAACCGGCAAAATCTCGCTGCGCGTCAGCCGCGCGGAACTGGAACGCCAGCTGACGCCTGTCGAGACGATTTCCAGCGTGCGGCGCGGCGGCGTGTATTCCGCAACGGTGCTGCTGGCGACCGAAAAGATGTACAAGGTTGTGCTGAACGGCTTTAAGATCCTCGGCTACATCTCCGCTCGGCCAACATCAGCGACGAGATGCTGCATCCCGGCGATGCCGTCAACATGATGGTGCATGGGCACGACTACGAAAAAGGGTACGTCTGGGGCGGCTGCCATAAGAAATAACCCTCGGTACGACAGGGAAATATCCCGGCCGGCTGAGAAAGCCGGCCGCCGCGCAAGTTCGTCAGCCTCCCCGTGGCGCGCGGCGGGCAACGGCGCAGTGCCGGCCAATGACGAGAATCGAAATGTGAAAGGAAAGAAAATGCGAAACGGTTTGGTGAGAATGACCCGTATACGCGTGGAAAAACCGTCGTTGTTTCTGCGATATGTCTGGGCAGTAAGGTCAGGTGGAAGCAGCGTGTGCGCTTGACGGCGAGGAGACGGCCGCAGCGGCGGCGAAAGCCCGGCTGATGTGTTCTGCCATACGGTAAGGCGATCCTGAGCATGGAAGACTTTGCGCTCAGTGATGACGGTGACACAAACAACGCGCGGCTGGCCCATGCTGCTGCTGCTGCTCGGCAGTGATGGGCGCCGACAGCGCCGCGAAAGGAGGAAAAAACTCATGGAAAGAGAAAGAAAATGAACCGAGGGTATATATCATTCCGAAAAACTTTCTGGATTCCGGCTATGTGTTCGGCGGCCGGTTCAAACAGCGGAATTTTATCGAGGCTGCCGCGCTGACAGCCCCGTCTTCGGCATCTTCCTCTATGGATGGAAGGTTGCCGGCTGGGAGGTCGGCAGCACGGTAGGGGCCTGCATCATCCTCTGTACCGGCGTCTTTATGGCCGCTGTGGCGGGCATTGGGGGAGACAGCCTGCTGGAATTTCTGGGCAGAGTGCAGCATTTCCGAAAAACGAAGCAGATCTCAAAATACAATCCGCGCGTCAAACTGGAATACGAGCCGGAATATCTGAAAAGACAAGGCAGAATCTGCCGAGAGAAAAGCTGCTGGAGCTTGCCAAAAAGCTTGGAGGGTAAAATTCTCGGCGACGACGGTCTGCCCGTCAGCGCGGACATTACCGACGAGCGGCTGGTGGTATATTTCCGGGACGACGAGGGTTTTGTGGAAAAGCCCAAAGCGCTTAAGACCCGTGCCGAGCTGAAAGCCGAAGCGCGGGAAACAAGGAAACTCGAAAAAAGAGCGCAAAAAGCAGGACGCCGCATTTGTCAAGTCGCTGCCGCGCAGTGAACGCAAAGAGGCCCGCAAACGGCTCACACTGGAAGCACGCGCCCGTATTGCGGAAACAAAACGCAGCCAAAACGAGGAGCGTTTGAAAAATGAGGCCCGTATCAAGGCAGCGCTGGAAGAAGCGCAGAGGAAGAAAGACGCTCTGGCCGGCGTGGAACCGGCCGTGACGCCGAAAACGGCCGCGCCGGAGCAGGGCTAAGAAAGGGGAGAAAAGCGATGAATAAAAAGGCGCAGGGAAAATTGACGCGCAAAGAGAAAAGGCCGTCGAGAATGCGGAAAAAGCCCGGATTGCGGAGGAACGCCGTGATACGGAGCTGCACTATCGCATCATTCAGAGCACGCAGGACATCCTGCCTGTCAAGGATATTTTGAACGGCGTTGTAATCACCAAGGACGGCCGGTATGTAAAAGCTGCTGGAATTTAAGCCAGTCAACTTCATGTATATGGAACCGGAAAGCCAGGAACGGCTGATTTCCACCTTTGCCTCAATGCTGCAGGCGGTTTCGGTGAACATCAATTCAAGGCAATCTCAAAGAAAGCCGACGTCGAATCCATGATTTCCACCGTCAAAGAAATCCATGACAAGGAGACGGATGAGCGCCGGCAAAAAATGCTGGAGGCGTATATTGAACTTCTGCGCAAAACGGCGCTTGGCGTCGGAATCTCGCGCCGGTTCTTCATCATTCTTGAATTTCAGAAAACCATCGGGAACGACGGCACGGATTTCGATATGGTCTGCGCCGACTTGAACAGCGTGGCCGCCCGCGTAAAAGCTATATGGAACAGGCTGGAAACATCTTTTTACCCGCCTGCGAAACGGACGACGGTCTGCACGCGGCGTTTTATCAGATTCTTTGCCGACACAAGAGCGAAACGGTGCCATTTTCGGAGCATATCGAGGAAATCCTGAATGGATATATGAGAGAATCCCCGGATGAGCTGCCATCCATCAACGCAACAGAGTTTTTTGCACCGGCATGGATCGACTTCACGCACCACAAGCACGTTGTGGTGGACGATAAGTTCTACACTTTTGCGTACATTCCCAGCTACGGCTACAGCCAGCGCGTGTATGCCGGCTGGATGTCGCTGTTCATCAACGCGAGCGAAGGCGTGGACGTGGATATTTTCCTGACGAAGATCCCCAAGGAGAATATCTATAACAAAATCGGTATGCAGGTGAAACTCAAACGCGCGTCGGCGTCCGAAAGCCATGATACGGACAGCGATTATCACCAGCGGCTGGACACGATTTCCTCCGGCGAATATATGATGCTCGGCTTGTCCGGCGGCGAGGATTTCTATTATCTGTCCACTCTGCTCACGGTAGTTGCAGACAGCCTTGACGAGTTGGAATACAAATACCGAGAGCTGGAAAAGCGCGTAAAGGGACAGGGCATGATAATCCGCAGGGCGACTTTTATGATGGAGGAATGCTTTGCCAGTATGGTTCCCGTCTGTATGCTGCACAAAGACGTGGAGCGAAAAGCACGCCGCAACGTCCTGACGTCCGGAGCCAGCTCCTGTTATCCGTTCATCTCCTATGAGATGCAAGACCCGGAAGGTATCATGGTCGGCACCAACAAGCACAACAACTCGTTGGTGTCCATTGATATGTTCGACACGACAGCGCACCCAAACGCAAACGCCGTCATCATCGGGGCAACCGGTTCCGGCAAAACGTTCACTGCCCAGCTGTTTGCGTTGCGGCTTAGTTTGATGAATGTGCAAACGTTCGTCATCGCGCCGCTGAAGGGCCGGGAGGACTACATGGGCGGCTGCAATGCGGTAGGCGGACAATTCGTGAGCATGGACCCGTCTGCGTACAACAACATCAATATCATGGACATCCGCGTCCCGGACGATGAGGATTTGATGCGGATGGAGGGGTATACGGATAGGGGAGCACTGCTCACGAAGAAAATCCACACCGTCAAAACATTCCTTGGCCTTGTCGTCCGCGACCTGACGCAGGAGGAAGAACAGCTGCTGGATACCTGCCTGTACAGTCTGTACGGGCGGTTCGGCATCACGACCGACAACGATTCACTGTTCGACGCGGTGACGCACGAGTATAAAAAGATGCCGCTGCTCGGAGACCTGTACGAGGAAATGGCCGGTGTGGAGGAGCTGCACCGTGTGCGCAACATCCTCAGCCCGCTCATCAACGGTTCACTCGCGGCGTATAACCGGCCGACCAACATTGACCTCGACTCGAAATATATCGTGTTCGACTTTAACGGCCTGAAAGGCGACCTGCTGGTTCTATCCATGTTCATTGTGCTGGATTTCGTTTGGAGCAAAATCAAGGAAGACCGCACCAAACGCAAGGCCGTTTTCATCGACGAGTGCTGGAAACTGATCGGAACGGATTCCAACCGGCGCGCAGCAGAGGATGTCGTGAAATTTTCCGCACGATCCGCGCCTATGGCGGCAGTGCTTTTGCAATGACGCAAGACGTTTCGCAGTTCTTTGAGTTTGAAAACGGCAAATACGGCAAGGCAGTCATCGGCAACGCAGACACAAAAATCGTCATGCACCTGCAGCCGAACGAGGCATATATGCTGCAGGAGGCCGTGCAGCTGACGGACGCGGAAATCGACAACATCATCAAGCTGCAGACGGGGCATGGGTTTGTGGCGTCGTCCGGCGGCAAGCTGTTTGTGGAATTTCTGGCGTCACCGTATGAAAAACACGCCATCACAACCGACGCAAACGAGATGTACCACCGAGGGCAGGCGATTCGGGCCGCAAAAGAGAAAAACGGTGAAATGTACGTTTTACAAATGCTCGAAAGCTTTGTAAAGCCCGCCGGGCGGGTTCGGACGGGGAAATGTACCTTTTCCACCACCCGGCGCCTGACACGGCATAGCCAGCGACGAAAAAACGTGCAATCCGGCGCTCCAATGCGGGAAAACGCACGTTTTACACCACCGGAGAAACGCCCATATGACGGCGCTTTATAAGCAATCAACACCGCAAAATGTACAATGTGCATTTTGAACAAAACAGACAAAAATCGGAGGAAGAAAGAATGGCTGCAATTCACAATGAGGACATCAAAGATCTACTGAGCGTGATCCCGATCATCCCTGACAAACTGATGATCGAGTACCTGATGCGCCGGTTTGACATGACGCCGAACCGGGCGCGGGAAACCATCTACAACGCGTGCCGGCAGTACGCGAAGAAAAAACCGGTGTGTTACGCGACAAACGAGGGCTGGCCCGTTACAACGACCTTACCATGAACAGCAAGATTATGCAGCAGTGCCGCGCGTTCCGCGTTGCGTGCGAGTTTTTGCCGGAGAGCAGAGCGTTTTCCTGCCCAAGCTGCACCCGTGGCTGCTGAATTTCTGCGAGGACGGCCATGCCTACTATGTCTGCGAATTTAAGAGGGGCGAGGAACTGCTTTTTGTCCGATATGATTCGCAGCACAGGGATTCAGCAGGAAATGCGGCCGGTTACGCGCCGGGTCGCAATCCTTGCGCCGGGGGCGAATCGAAGCCTTATTTCCGAATGCGGCATCAAGTTTTTCTGCACGGTGGACGACGACTGGGATCTCGCCGTAACTGAAGCTGTGCCGGATGACGAGGTTTGGAACGGTGTCCCGGTTGTATAAGAAAGGTGGTTTCGGGGCCGGGTTCACAGAGGAAATGATGGCTCAATATGAGCAGGAAGCCCCTGCTGCCCCGGCTCCGGGACGGCGAATGGAAAGCCCCCACACCGTTGGAGATGTTACTGAAAAGCTGGAAATCGCCATTCAAAAACTGCAAAAAAAGGCGCCCGACACACCACTTTCCCGCCTCTATGATACCGACTTGAACGCGATTTCCGACGCGCTTTTGCGAACGGAAGCGGAGATTCGGCAGGAATTTTCGCGGCGCGCAGGGCCACCTCTGGGCTACGTTTTCCCGGAAAAACCACTGCAGATCCCACCGGACATCTGCGCTGTCGCAAGACCGGAACACGCCGTTCTGGCGGTCACTTTGCCTGAAATTTTGCCCGGCGAACGAGGTGCATGGTACAGTGCCAGCCGACAGAAAACGTGTGATTCCGCACTGCGTATCCGGCTGGAAGTGGGGCGCCTTGTGATGGATGCGCTGCTTGCCGATGTGTACCAAAACGGCTGTTTTCCCGCTTCTAACGGGCGGGATTTTCTCATCTTTAAGCGGCACATTCCGCCGCGCCCCGAAACGGAACGCGCAGTATTTGTGGACAACAATAACGTGGAAACAGGAGAAATCACGAATGCGATCTGCCGTGTGACAGGCAGGAGCGACGGATACCGGAATATGAGTTTCGTATACACCGCAGTAGAGGATGAGACGGGGCCTTTTGTCGAGGTAATATTGTGTCAGGAGCAGGAACTTCATCACTGGGTACCCGCTGCAAAACAGTAACATTTTTTGGCGTGCAAAAAAAGCGCACGGATTTTTGTTACAGTTTGCGGTACTTCCGACGCGGCGCAAAGGCTCGATTTACGGGGTTCGTCCCACTGGGACGATTCAAATTCAAGCGAGGGTAGGGATTATCTATGCGCAAGACAATGACAAACGAGCAGAAGCTGCTGGCCTATCTTTTCACTGTGCCGTACATCAAGAGGAAGCAGCTTTCCGTGGCCTTACCGGATATGCCGTATCAGTGCCTGACCCGTGCTGTACGGACGGCCCTTGTGCATGGTTATGTGGAATGTACCACCGTGGCAAAATGTCGGGCGATTCGGCTGACAAAAGAGGGGACGCGCTATATCCGTTCCGTGGCTGGTGACGGTCTGGACAAGGCGCAAAGACGGGCGGCAACAGTCAATGCGGACACCGAGGGCAAACGTCGATTTGAACGGCGGAAACGGCAAGGAGCCTCTGTCGGGCGGCTGGCATCGTTCCAGCAGCAGAGCACGGCATCTCTTTTAGCGACGTGCTTTGCGCAACAGATCAAGGCAATGCTTTCTTTGCCGGTGATTTTCTCGGCAACGGCCTGTTCTTTCAATCTGACGCTGTGTCCCGCAGCATCAAAAAACAGTGGTTTTGCACAGGAGGAAGTAACCAGCACCGGCAGCCGCTATGTGGGGATTATCCTCAACAGCAAGGGCCTGTTCATCGTCTACAACACGCTGGACAAACTGATGCGGTTCCCGGAACACCGGAAATGGCGCTCCTGAATGGGCTTATGTCGGTTCTGAATGCCTGCGGCTCGTTCAGTACGCAAGAGCGAAAAGGGTGCTCCAAAACGTATCAGCCATTGTAATCGGGAAATCCGACGCGATGCTCCCAAAGATTTACAGAGGGACCAAATGGGGTGTGGCAGATAACCAACGGGTACCCAATCCGGTGACAAAGAATCTGTTGTCGTTGGAAAACCTGCACCGGCACTTCACCCGGACGTACCTGATTCCCGCAAACACATTGGGGGTAGACCTGCTGCACCGCACTGCCTGCCTGCCATTTACTCTTGTCGAACGGATGAAAGAGCAGTGGCTGTCGGAACACGGCCACTATACGGTTTTGCGCAGCAACGGGTACCTTGAGTCCTACGAGGAGGGAGAGAGGGAAAACCGTCCTTTTCCCGGTGTTGTCGTTCGAGGAACTGGCGTACCATGCGGCAAAAGGGGAAAGCGTCCATGTGATGTGAGAGGGGCACCGGAGAGGGTATCAGCCGGGTGCTTGGGCCAATCGTGGAAAGCATGAGAGATTTTGACGCGAAGCCAATCCCGTTCCACCGGTATGACGAGGCCGGGGTGCGGATGGACGGGGAAAACCTGCTCACGCATTACGGATACCTTGCCGCCGAGCAGCAGGGCTGAGGGCAATATCAGAGAAAAACAGAGTATCCTTTCCCGTTCCCCGTGATTCACACTGATTACTTCCGTACCCCAACCCGCAGTCAATCAGATGATGGGCCACGGAGGAATCGGCACAGCGCAGGGGCGCAGCAGGAGAGGAAAAGAGAAAAGAAAAAGGGACGTAACGGAGCGCCCCGGAGAAACCGGCTGACAAAAGCGCAGCCGGGTACATATCCAACAACCAAAAAGGAGGAGAAAACGTGCTTGCGATACGAAAATGTGCGGGATGTGGAAAAGAATTTGACGCGGAGGTGGGAACTGCAGATAGGGTGTGCTTCGCCTGCCGGGACGTGCTGGGAGACTGGAACGGCGCGGGGGAGCGAGGAGAAAATCCGGGATGAGGGATCCGCAACCGGCGAGGGGAGACATGGGAGGAACAAGCACAGCGAATGGCGCGCGGGGCCGATGCCAAAAGCAATAGCATCGACAAGGCTCTGCGCAGCCTGGAGCGGGGCGTATCCAAGGAAAAAGTGAGCGTTACGGCGCAGTACCGGCGGGTCTTGCTTTCCTGTGCAAAGCCGATAAAGTGGAGATAGAGGAGGTACACCAACATGGAAGACGACAGGTTCCAAAAGAGGCGGGACAACGGGGAGAGCAGGATCTGCAACCCCGCGCTGTGCAGCGATTGCAAGCATGTTGGCGGCGGGGATTTTGTCTGCCTGCGCGCGCGCCCGATACGCTCGTCCTATCCGAATGGCGGCCCACGGTGAACTACCTGCAGTGCAGGGAATCCCACGATTAACTGCGAGCAAGACCCTCTCCAAAGGAGAGCCGGGACTTTTGCGCCCCGGCTTTTTCTTTGGCGCAACATTCGGACAAACCGCAAGAAGTGTCCGATTTCAGAGGGACGCACGGCGCCATGTCAAGAGCTAAAACCACAAGATGTGGCCGTTTTTGAAAGCAGGGCACAATATCTGTCCAAACAACAAACCGCAATATGTGGCTAAAATCAGGAATTGAAACCGCAACATGTAGCCGATTCGCAAAAGTGCGCAATATCTGGCCAAACGGTGGGACAAGTGCGCAATATGTGTCTTGTATCGCGAGGGAAAATCCGATAGACTATGAGAGATACCAAAAATGGTAAAATCGGCTTGCTTTTCTGTGCAAAGCCGTTAAACTTTGAAGACAAAGAAAAGCCGCCCCAGCATCCCCATGCTGGAACGGCAGCCGGAGAGCATCAGCGGCGCTCAACCGGCGACAAATCAACCTCAGCAAGCAGCAGCAGAAAACGAAAGTCAATTTGTCAGGACGAATCCCTTGTGCATATCATAGGGGCTTTGCCAGAATTTGTCAAGAGCGAATTGCGTGTTTTCTGCCGCTGAGTACCGAGAGGGCTTGGCGGCATTTTTTATTTCGCCGACCGGTCATTGCCGAACAAAATCGAACGAGAGAAGAAAGGGAAAGTACCATGAAAAAGGCAACATTTACAAACAGCTTTGTCAGCAGCGCAGCGAAAGCATCGTCCATTTTTGGCGTGGACTACCAGCGCGGCAAGAGCGGGACGCCGCAAAGCGCATGGAACGCCAGTGGCTCAACGAAACGGCGCAAAAACGCGCGGCGGCGGCCGGTGCGGAGTCTGCGGTCTACGCGGTGGCCTCGGATGAGGACGGGCGCAACGAGGTGCGGGAATACTTCGGGGTGAACTATCTGCGGCACTGTGCCGAGGAAGAAACCCTGCGCTATGTCGCCGGGCGGGATGTGGTCGGAATCACGCTGAACGATTTTAATAGTCTGCACTGCGCCCCGGATTCGCTGCTGGATCTGTGCGGATTCTCCGTGCGTATGGATTGGAAGTTTACCAGAGGATACCAGAACAGGAACCAGAGCGCCGTGAAAGACGAGGTGCTGGCGAAATGCAAGAAGAACGGGCTGCCAGTCCCGACGCAGATGGTGGAAACACATCGCGGGCTGCAGGCGGTCTGGTATTTGAAAGAGCAGAAACCGGCGAATTTCCTGCCGGTGTGGAACGTGCTGCAAAACTGCCTGTGCGAGATGTTCGGCCAGTTTGGCGCTGCCTCGGTGCGGCTGGGCGTGTGTGAGACGGTCGATTTGCCGGTCAATGGCAAAAAACTTCTGCACAGCCAGAAGCAGCCGACCTCGTGGGATGCCATGTACAACGCGCTGCGCCGGGCATATTATATGCGGGCATATTCCGCTATTGCCGCTAAGTATTACCCTGACCCCGCCCATCGGCCCACATGGTATCATACTCAGCAGCTTATTGACGGCGGGACGCTGCAGGTGCCTGCGGATGAGCAGCCCAAGCCGTTTATCGTAAATGCGCCGAGCTATCAATGGCTCCGCAGCGGCGGCTGGGACGAAGACCTGATTGTGGATGCGGAACCAGCTGTCACAACGAAGTGCGGTCGGCCAATGAGTTCGGCGCGTGCGAGTCAGACGGTCGGGATGATGCCTGCGTACTATGGGGAAGTCGCAGAAGATCTCCTGAAACTGGTGCAGCTGCGCAAAGGGAGTTTTCTGCCGAGATGCAGCAGCGTCTGCTGTTCTATATCTATGTCTACAGCGTGCTGAAGATCTCCTACAAGCGCGACGGGGATGCGCCCGCCGCTGAGGCCGTGAGAGCTGCTGATGCGCTGATGCGCCATCCAATGACGCCGGAGATGCTGGAACAGCGAATTTCCGGGCTGCGTGCAAGTGCGCGCTACGACAGAACCTCTGTGAGCAGAAATCGCGTGATCTCTGACTTGCAGATCACCGTGGCGGAGCAAAAGCAGCTCAAGCGTCTGCTCGGCCACGAAGAAGATCTGCGCCGCAAGAGCAAGTCCGGGATGCTCCGCTCCGAACGGGACGCGGCTCTGGATACCGCCATCGTGGAAATGCTGGCGCAGGGCAAGCTGCACCGGGAAATCGGGGAGAAACTCGGTATGGCCCGTGAATCCGTGACGCGGCGCATCCGCCGCAACAATCTGCTGCGCGAGGTGCAGGAGGCGCGAAACGCTCTGGCGAAAGAGCAGGCCCGTGCAAAAAGGGCGGAAAAGACCAAGGATAAGGATGACGATGACAAAATGGGGAGCCGGGCAGGCGGCACACAGGCCGCGTCCAAACCCCAGAAAAAAAATCAAGCCGAAAGCCAATGTCAGAATCACGCCGGCTGGCTGTTCTTGCTGTGCAGCGCGTGCGGCGTGCCAAGGAACGTCTGGCCCGCAAGTGCAGTATCTGCATCCGCAACCTCGCAAAACGCTATTATAGATTGAACGCTGCTCGTGTGGAATGGATCGGCAGCGCCTCGGCAGCTGAAAGCCCCTGCAATACGCCTTTTCCGCAGCTATGCTAATGGGTGATATATGAACCCGCCGAAGGTGTGCGCAAAGCGTGAAATGCACACGGAACGCTATTCCGCAAGAAACATCGGGGTTCTTGGATTTTACGGGAGGAATCTGCGTGACCGGCAACAGCGCTATGCTATTAGAGATATAGCGAGAATGGCCATCGTTTGGAACCGTCCGGCGATGCACCGGCAGTGTTTTTAGCCCGGCAGAGGCTACGCCTCTTGCCCCGAACCACAACGCCGCCCGTTTTCCGAGGGCGTACTATGCCCTTTTGGGAGCCTTCCACACGAAAAACAACCCAAAATCGCCGGAACGCCCGGATTTTTGCGCCTGTTTTGCGTTTTGTACGCGCCGGGTATACGACCCCCCGCTCCAAAGCACCGGCCTCACAGCGCAAATTTGCGGCCGTGTGCGCGGTGCGCCGCTACGCCAAAGCCGGATGCCATTCATCATGGCGGGCAAATCCGTTTGGTTTTGCGGAAGCCTGTCGGAGAGCGGGCACGGCCTGCAGCAAATTCCGTGCCATAAAACGATGTGGGCCATTGTGCGGCAAGTTGCCGACATACGGGATTTTCCTTTGTTTTGCGCATTTTCAGCAAAGTGTACATTGAGAAAATTCCCAAAATATGGTATAATATACTCGCAAAGGAGGAGAGAAAACAGCGATGGAAAAGCAGGAAAAAGCTATGCTCGCGCACTCTAATTCGCAGCGCCTCAAGGCCCAGACACCGGCCTATACGGCAGTGGATGGGCGCGTCTATCAGCTCGACAAGAAACTGCCGTCGGGAAAACCGAACATGCGTACCTGTGCCATCCGCGTCATGCGGGACAGGCCGAGCCTGATGGATGTCTACCGCATAGAGCATTGGCTCTTCGGCAAGGGTCGGTATGGGAAAAGCTATGTGCCAGCGGCAGAAAAAAAGAGCGCATTATCGCTGAGTAAGGGCTTTCCTTCTCGCAGCAGCTGCAGCGGTACACCGCGTCCGAGGAAAAGTTGTGGGAGCTGTTTTTGGAACGATTCGGTGAGCAGATTCGGGAAAAGCGGATCGAGAGCTACAGCGAGCTGATGAATAAGGCGAAGTTCCGCGCCTGAACAGGTGCGCAAAAATATTAAAAACGGCTGGCAGGTATTGTCAGCCGCTAAAAGTGTGCTCTTTTGAATAGTGTCCTTTAGGACACGATGCGGGCAAGGAGGAAGCGATGGAAATCAAAGGATTTCAAGGTCGGGCAGGAGGTCGCGATTTTGCGGTCTGTCAAGAGCAGGCCGGAAGTTCTGGTTTCGGCGGTCATCACGAAGGTCGGACGAAAGTATGTATGGGCCAGAATGTCAGACAACCGGATGGATGTCCGGTTTGAGAAAAGGCGCGGATCAGGGCTATGAATGAGTTGCTGTTGAATGCACAGCGTGCTCGTTTTGGGCAGTCCAGCGAAAAGAAGGCTTACGTGATGCCGGCTGGACAGCAACTGAGGCTGTTCGATGAGGCGGAAACGGAGCAGGCTCACAAAGCACCGGAGCCCACCGAGGAGACGATCACCGTTGCTGCTCACAAACGCAAGCCCAAGCGCACCATGGATGAGTTGACGGCCGAGCTGCCCGTTGAAGAGATTCTGATCGAACTTCCGAAGGAAAATCTCATCTGTGATAAGTGCGGTGGGACTTTCGTGATGATTGGCAAGAAATTCGTCAATCAGGAAATCCAGGTCATTCCCCGCCGATGCAAGCTGGTGAAGTACTACAGCTGCACCTATGCCTGTAAGAGCTGTGAGGAAAAGACGGGGTATGCCCACATCATACATACGGTGACCCCGCCGGCTCTGATGAAGCACAGTCTGGCGTCAGCCTCTACAGTGGCAGATGTGATGACCCGAAAGTATGTGGACGGCCTGCCTCTTGCCCGGCAGGAAAAAATCTGGGCACGCGAAGGTATCCAACTGTCCCGGGCCACACTGGCCAACTGGGTGATTCAGACCTCTCAGGCCTGGCTGAAGCCCCTGTACCGACAGATGAAGAAGCATCTGCTGAACTGCTGCGTGATCCATGCGGACGAGACTGTGGTGCAGGTATTGAAAGAAGAAGGAAAGCCTGCCACCTCGGAGTCCAGGATGTGGGTCTATGCCAGCAATAACCGCAGCGGCAAGCCGGTTCGATTCTTTGAGTACCAGCCCAGCCGAAGTGGAAAGCACGCAGCTGCTTTCCTGAAGGGTTTTTCCGGCTGTCTGGTTACAGATGGTTATTCTGGCTATAACCAGGTGGACGGTGTGACCCGCTGCGGATGCTGGGCTCATATGCGGCGAAAATGGCGGGAGGCTATGCCCAAAGAGGCCACCAAAGGAAAACTCCAAAGCCGCCGTGGGATATGATTACTGTAATAAGCTCTTCGCTCTGGAGAGAAAATTCTCCGAAATGAGTGATGGAGCACGGAAAACAGCGCGTCAGGTAAAGGTGGAGCCTTTGCTTGACGCTTATTGGTGGTGGCTTGAAAAGCTGGAACCCGTCCCCGGAAGCAAGCTTGCGGAGGCAGTGACTTACGCCAAAAACCAAAAGCCTTATCTAAACGCTTTTTTAGACCACGGCGAAGTTGATATTTCGAACAATTTCGCGGAAAACGCTATCCGTCCGTTTGTTGTGGGCCGCAAAGGGTGGCTGTTCTGTGATTCACCTAAGGGTGCCGATTCCAGCGCCATCGTGTACACGCTTGGTGGAAACTGCCAAGGCCAACGGCTTGGATCCATACCGCTATTTGGAACGGTCGCTCACGGAGCTGCCCTACCTCGGAAAAAATCCTAAACAGGAATATCTGGATGCTTTCATGCCTTGAGTTCTGCAATGCAAAGAGTCTGCACCTTACCCGCGGCCGATCACTCTGCCGGGGTCCTCTAACGAGGACCCCGGTTTTTTGTTATACGCGGGTGGTTATTAAGCACTTACCGTTAAATAGCAGGAACCTCTAATTGTACTCACTTGTACTGAAATGAACGCTATTTTTTATGATAGCAACAATGTATAACACACCGAGTTTCCAAAATTCCATCGACGCGTCAGAATTTTCTGTTAAAAGACGGATTTTGGCTGAAAATTCATCAAATTCTATGATTTGCACAAAAACCGCCACCATATCCACTGCCTTTTTGACTTTGATAGCGTTAATGGTTTTGAAAAATCCAAAAATGAAATCCATTGTTGCTATTCGAAACAGAGTTTGGAAGGAGAGAGAAGAAAATGGCGAGGAAGAAGGCGAATCGAGGGGTAAAAGGTGAGGGGTATTTTTCCCAGGTAGGAGGCAATATATATATAAAATCCTGCCGGCACCCATGGCGCAAATAACCGCCGGGATTTTGTGGCGAACGAAGCTCAGGGGAAATTGTTCGCAAATACAAGTAAATATTGTCCATTTTCTTCTCAAATATTCATGTACTTGAAATGATAAAAGTGATAATATCTTGTTAGAAGCCGACAGAGTTAATAAATTTTTTCTTCAATGTAGTCAAATACTATATGTTTTTTCTGATTTCTGTTCTGTTATATTTCCGGAATCAATATTTATATCCGGAATCAATATTTATATTATGTAAAGGAGAAGCAAGATGAAAGCAAAAAGCGGATTTCCATTCTATTGGCATTTGTTCTGGCAATAATGGCTCTCACCGGATGTGGCTCAAGCGGGAATGACAGTGATGGTGCATCGGGAAAGCCGCCGGAGCAGACCAATATAAGCGGCCCCAGCAAAATTATCAATATTGCGCTCAATGAAAATCTGGTTCAGCTGGATCCTCATGACCAGAGCAACCTGCCCGGATACATAGTTTGGACCACATGTATGGAAGCATTAATTCTTGATGACCGTATGGGCAACTATGAGCCGTTGCTGGCCGAAAGCTGGGAACATGACTCGGAGGGCCTTGTTTGGACATTCAAGCTTCGCAAGGGCATCAAATTCCATAATGGCGAAGATTTTAATGCTGCCGATGTTCAGTGTACTTTTGACCGTTTGCTTAGCCGCCGCAACGAACTCTAGTGTTCCATTGAGCACTGGACCTTACTGGAAAAGTGCGAAACGATTGACGACTATACCGTTCAATTTACATTCAGCGAACCGAATTCTATGGCGTTGATGGCGTTCTCCAGCACCCCGATTACCCCCGACGAAGCTTATGCAGAGCATGGTGATGATCTGTTCCATAAGCAGTTGATGTATGGGACGGGCCCCTGGATCTTCCAGGAGTGGCAGGATGGTCAGTTCACCCACTTCATCAAAAAATGAGGAATATTGGGACAAAGCAAACTATGATTCCTACTATGACGAGCTTTACATCCGCCACCTGACCGAACTTTCCACAGCCATCGCCGCTCACTTGGCTGGTGATATTCAAGTTAATCTCAAGACTGGTGGCATTGATGAGGATCTGCTCTCTTTGTATGAAGGAACCGAGTCAAGAATCAACATGATCAATGTTGAATCTGGCATGTATAACTATATCGGTCTTCAATGTTCTGAAGACAGCGTATTCCACGACATTGATGTCCGCCGAGCGGTTGAATACTGCGTAGATCGGGAGGCTATCCTCAACGAAATCCTTGGCGGTGCCGGAAAGGTTCCTGTCAGCATCATCAATGATACATGCGTGGGTTTTGACGCCTCTATGCCCCCCTTATACCTATGACCCCGAGCAGGCGAAAGAGCTTCTTGCCAACAGTTCCTATGATGGACGCAAGCTGACCATCGTTTCTAACACCAGCACAAAGAAGGCCGAAGAGACTCTGCTTGCCATCTCTGAGAACATGAATGCCGTTGGATTCAACACCGACATCCTCATCACCGAACCTTCCACTATGTTGGATATGCGCAGAAGCGGCAATTATGATCTGTTCTATGTCGGTAACATGCACAATGGCGGCGATCCTTGCCAGGTACTGAATCTGCGAATACTCAACGATGTCCATAAATCCCACTATGTGAACGATGAATTGAACGCATTGATTGAGAAAATCAAGGTTGAGATGGACACAACCAAGCGCAACGATTACATCAAGCAGTGCCAATGGATTATGAGAGAGGAAGCGGGTCCCCATAGCGCAATCGTTCAGATGAATTTGATTGAGCCCTTTGATCATGGTGTAACCGGTATCGATCTGTTTCGTGATGGTAACTTCCGCATTAAGTATGTAACTTACGATCCTGCCCTTGTGCCGTAATCAACCGAGATATTTATGATTTCAGTTTGAAACAGCACTGCGGCTTACCTTTTGAGAAGTCGCAGTGCTGTTTCAAAGCAAACACTTAGAACTCGATAACAATCCTCAATCGAAGTGGATTTATAGCGATTCACATGTGCCTTCATTAGCCTTTAAGAGGTCCTTAGAAGTAAAATACCATGGAAGGGGGAAATCGTTTGTTCCGATATATAGGCGGGCGGCTGTTGCAATCAATTCTGGTGCTCTTCTGCGTGACAGTTTTCGCATTCATGCTTATACGCATTACACCCGGCAACCCCGCACAAATGATGTTGCCCGATACCGCTACTGAAGAACAAATCCATGAAATGGAAATCAAACTGGGGTTGGATAAGTCGCTCCCGATGCAGTATATCCAATACATAACGGGCATATTCCGTGGCGATTTGGGGTTTTCCACAACTTACAGAGTACCGGTATCGGATGTTATCCCGTCCCGGCTTATCTCCACAGGAAAGCTGACATTAGCCACTGTCATCTGCGGTTGTCTCATCAGTATACCTCTCGGTATTATAGCTGGTGCAAAGAGAGGAACCGCTATTGATTTTTTCGCTGTATTTTTTGCATTGCTTGGTCAATCAATGTCGCCGGTGTGGTTAGCAGTTCTTAACGTTTATATTTACTCTGTTTGGTTGGGATGGCTGCCCGCCATGGGGAGCGGCGGTTTGATACACATAATATTGCCAATGGTTACCCTTGCATATCCGATGGCGGCTGAAATAACTCGAATATCACGATCGGGCATGATTGATGCATTAGGCGAAGACTATATCACATCCACATATGCTAAAGGAATTAAGCGGTCGGTTGTATACCGGAAGTATGCGTTTAAGAACGCATTAATACCGGTTGTTACACTAGTAGGACTTCAAGTCGCTGGATTCCTTGCCGGAACAGTTATCGTTGAGACTGTTTATGCATGGCCGGGCATCGGTCATTTGATCACACAGGCAGTTTCCAATCGCGATTACGCTCTGGTTCAGTCACTTCTTCTGATTTCCGCAACTGTGTTCACGATAATCAATTTGATCGTGGATATAATTAACTCCTTTATTGATCCTCGAATCATATTGGAATAAGGAGTGTGTATGGGAAAAAAAATATTACTCAATCGTATGAAACGAAATCCATTTTTTATGGTCGGCGGAATACTCGCAATAGTAATTGTGATATTATGCTTCACCTCCCCGCTATTTGTTCAGTTTGACGCTGAAGCAAATACCCTTGGCGAAAAGCTATTGAAGCCGGAGGGTTCTCAATGGCCTATACGGTCATGTATTCGGAACAGACCAAATGGGGCGAGACGTAATGACACGCCTTTTAATAGGTGGCCGCTACTCATTGAGCATTGCGTTTGTCGTGGTGGTTCTTCAGGCAATTATCGGCACAGTGCTGGGCATTGTCGCAGGTTATTTTGGCAAAGCTGTCGACACAATAATCATGCGTATTTGTGATGTGTTTTTGGCGATTCGAACCTAATTCTGGCTATTGCCATTATGGCTGTGCTTGGCTCTAAAATATCCAACCTGATCGCTGTGCTGGTCTTTTCCGGATGGGTCAACTACTGCAAGGTTAGCCGAAATAATGTAAGAGTTATAAAAAATCAGGAGTTCATACACGCATCTCGGGTTTTGGGGGCAGGGCACCTACATATCATGTTTCGACAGATTTTCCCCAACGTCACGACAAATTTAATTATTATTGGGAGCCAGAAGGTAGGACAGACTATTCTTGTCGAAGCGGCACTCAGTCTCCTTAGCTTGGGCATTCAGCCGCCGACACCATCCTGGGGCAATATGATTTCAAACGGGCGCACATTCCTGATGGTCAATCCTTGGTTGGTTCTTGTTCCGGGCATTGCGCTTATGCTTACAGTACTGGCATTCAATTTCCTGGGTGACGGTTTGCGGGACGTGCTGGATCCGAAACGAATTAGCTAATGGAGAGATGTACATGGAAGAATTGTTGCGCATTGAAGATGTATATGTTAAGTTTAAAACAGAGAGCAACCGTTCATGCTCTCAACGGCATATCGCTGAAGATCCATAAAGGCGAATCCCTTGGGCTTGTAGGCGAAACCGGTGCAGGTAAAACAACAACGGCACTTGCTATTCTCAAGTTGCTGGCAGATACGGCTGATTTTCAGGAAACATCACCTACAAAGGGATAGATGTTTACAAAATGAAAGAGCATGAGCTACTTGATATGCGGGGCGGCAAAATCTCCATGATATTTCAAAACCCACTAACCGCCCTTAATCCGGTTTTCTCTGTGGGAGAACAAATTGCTATGGTTTTACGAACCCATAAGGGAATGAATAAAAGAGGCCATGTTGCGGGCCGGGGAACTGCTCAATTGGTGGGAATCCCTAAATTCCGTGTAGCAGACTACCCCAGCCAGTTCAGCGGCGGCATGAGACAGCGTGTCGGCATTGCCGCTGGTCTTGCGTGCAATCCGGGTTGCTGATTGCTGACGAGCCGACCACCGCGCTGGATGTTACAATCCAGGCTCAGATACTGGAGATTATGAAATCACTCCAGATGGAATACAAAACATCGCTGCTGATGATTACTCACAATCTGGGGATTATTTCTGAGCTATGTGAAAAGGTGGCGGTTATGTATGCGGGCAGAATCATTGAGTATGGTACAGTGGCGGAAGTGTTCACAAATCCGTTGCACCCTTATACTCAGGGACTGTTAGGCGCGCTTCCCGGTTTGGATGACGAAAAGGGCGATTGACCGCCATTCCCGGCAATATTGCAGATCCGCGACAACTGCCTGAGGGCTGTCGGTTTCATCCACGTTGTGAACGTTGCATGGACTGCTGCAAGAATTCCCAGCCTCCTATGACGAAGATTTCGGAGAATCATTCCGTAGAGTGCTATGCAAAGGGAGGTAAATTATATGAGTAGCCCATTGGTACAAGCCCAAAACCTGAAAAAGTATTTTAAAATCAAGGGCAGAGGGGAGCTTCATGCGGTTGACGATGTAAGCTTCACCATTAACGAAGGTGAAACATTCGGACTTGTTGGGGAGAGTGGCTGTGGCAAGAGTACAATAGGCAATCTTGTAATGCGCCTTCTGGATCCCACAGAAGGAAAGCTTTTATACCGAGGCAAGAATATCTATGAATGCAGCCGCGAGGAGAAAACTGAACTCTGCAAGAAAATGCAGATTATCTTTCAAGATCCATACTCATCTTTGAATCCAAGGAAAACCATCCGCAGCATTCTCTGGGAATCCTATCAGATTCAGAAAATCGGAAAATCAAAGGAAGAGCAGGAGATGCTTGTCCGCGAACTGTGCGACAGAGTCAGCATTTCCCACGGCATATTGGACTATTTTCCCCACGAGTTGGATGGCGGTATGCGCCAGGTTGTGGGAATCGCACGTGCCCTTTCGCTATCGGCGGATTTCATAGTTTGTGACGAACCGGTGTCATCGTTGGACGTATCGGTTCAAGCCAAAGTTATCAATCTGCTTATGGATTTGCAGAAAGAGTTGGGGCTAAGTTATCTGTTTATCTCTCATGACCTCAGCGTTGTTAAGCACATCTCTGATCGCATCGCAGTTATGTATTTAGGGAAATTGTGGAACAGGCAGACACAAAAACAATGTTTGCCAACACGATGCACCCATATTCTCTGGCGCTTCTTTCTGCTGTTCCCCAAGTTAGCGTAGGGAAAAAGGTGGAGCGCATCGTCTTGCAGGGTGATGTTCCAAGCCCTATTAATCCGGGTGTCGGGTGTCGGTTTGCTCCGCGTTGCTGGATGGCCTCAGAGCGTTGCAAAACAGAGTCTCCGAAGTTAACCGAGGTTGAGCCCGGCCATTTCGTGTCCTGTTTCTATGCAGATAAGGCGTCTGCTAATTCCTCTCTTGCAAAAAAAATTAAAGGGGTTAAAAAAATGATTGATGTAAGTATGGACAAAAGAGTAATGCCTGCCCTGAAGATCCCGGAGTCCCAGATTCGCAAGCTGGATATAACCGACACCGAACGCATTGAGCGCTTCCGCACCGCTGGTTATGGCGGTAATGTATCTGATGCTCTGTGGGCATTGGGAATCTGCAACACGGTTCTTTCACAGCAGTTCAAGGCCCTGCGCCAGGGAATGGTACTTGTTGGACGTGCTCTCCCCGTTAAGCTTCACACGGTTGTAATTGACAGCTCCCTTGGCCCTGGCGGTGAAAGTAGCTCCTATGTTGAAGACAAGCTCAACGGTACCGAGCATCCCCAGAAGCGCATGATGCGCTGTGTTGCTGAAAGCGAGCCTGGCTCCATACTGTGCTTTGACTGCGGCGGTGATATGCAGCCTGCCCACTTTGGCGAAATGAGTTGCCAGTTGGCTTATTCTCACGGCTGTCGTGGAATGCTTATTGCAGGCAACTGCCGTGACACCCAGTATGTGCTGAAAATGCCTGACTCCCCATGTTCTCATTTGGCACGGCTCCTAACGCCTTTGGCGGATGGATTGTGACGGATGTCAATGTGCCAATTATGTTGCCTGGCCATTTGACCTACTATGTCCAGGTGTTTCCTGGAGATTATGTTTTGCTGATAATGACGGCGCCCAAATCATCCCCAAGGAAGTCATTGACGAGGTTCTGCTTCGGGTGGAGGAGATTCACACGAAAGAAAACGAGCAGCGCAAGGCTTTGGCGGATGGAATGGACATCGACAGAGTATATTCCGAGTTCGGTGTGCTGTAAAGACAATTACATAGGGATGACATAGCGTCCAATCTCCCTCACCGCGAAAACGACTGTCTCACGCATTGTTGAGTGTGACAGTCGTCTGAGCGGCGCTTATTTGGTTATTTTGCAAGAAGTATTTTACGATATTTAGACGGAGCAATCCCGACCCTTTTTTTGAACATGCGAGAGAAATAGAACTCATCCTGAAAACCTACTTCTTGAGATATAGTGCTGATTTGCATATTAGTTGACGTGAGAAGCGTCTTGGCCCGCTCGATTCGAAAATTGTTCAGATAGTCAATGGGGTGTAGCCTGTATACTGTTGAAAAAAACTGATAAAGTGACGCTTGCTGACGTTACTGTTTGCCTGTATTATCAAATCGTCAAGGCAAATGCTATTTTGATAATTCTGGCGGATATAATCTAACACTTGATTAATTGTATTTATTTTATCGCTATTCTTGCGGAAGAAAACATTTTTAATAATTTCGTAGATAAGTTGAGAGAGCAGGTATTGCTGTTCCCACCGGTAAGCGACTGTGGGACGCAGCTCCAAGGCTAAAAGCTTCTCAAAAATAGTCTTGACCAAACAAAAGTTGGATAATGTCTGCACCGGAGGAAACGGTAGGGTATTGTTGTCATAATAAATATGCCACGCAAAGTCAGGGTTCACAATAACAGCGAAGTTTTTTTCATCGTCAAAGAGCCATTTAGCTGTATAGTTTTCCAGCAGAGCATAAAGAAAATTGCACGAGCATCAGTTCAAGATTATCGCAATCCTTTGGAGCTAGCTTCCAGTAAGTAGAGCCGCATGGAAGATAAATTAGATCTCCTGTGTGCGCCAGATGTTTCTGGTGGTCTATATCGATAATGCCCTTTCCCTTTGTCAGCAGAACCAGCTGATGCTCCTGCATAGTTCTTCGGGCTTTCCAGCCTGTGAAATCCCTGGCGGAGGCTCACGACAGTTATTTTGGGGATGATTACATATTTACTCAGATCAGAAAAGCTGGACAGCTCCGGCATGTTCTCACTCCACTTCTGCTTTTAGTGCTGTAATTCAGAGGTGAAGGACACCTGTTGGAATTATGCAATAAAGCATGAGATAATAAAGTATATTTGAAGGATGCATATAATAGGTGCATCTCAAAAAAAAAAACGTTGATAGGCGATTTTGTTAATAATAATGTATGCATTTCAAGGGGTAATAGCATATGCAAAAATTTGATGTGATTATTGTTGGCGGAGGGTAGTCGGGAGCGCCATAGCGCGGGAGCTTGCTAGATATCGTCTTTCCATCGCAGTTTTGGAAAGAACAGGGACGTATGCTTTGAGACAAGCGGCAGAAACTCCGCAGTTCTCCACGGCGGATTTGCTTACAACGCCGATTCTTTTAAAGGCGGAATGTTGCCTAGAAGGGAACCTGGAATTCGATCAGGTCGCGAGAGATCTAGATGTGCCGTTTCACCGCACGGGCAAGTTGCTGGTCGGCAATACTGATGAGGATTATAAAAACCTTGAAAAAACTCTTGAACAAGGCCGGAAAATCGGCTGCCCGGACTTAAGATTGATTGATCGTGCGGAGATTGACGAAATAGAACCGCATTCCGGCGGGAAATTCGCCCTATATTCGCCTCACAGCGGAATTATGGATCCCTTCCAGTATGTAATCGGTTTAGCAGAAAATGCAGTACAAAACGGGGCCAAATATTTCCTAAACCATATGGTGACGGGTATTTTACGCGACGGAGATCGGCTCTATCAGGTACAAACCACAAAAGGTAACTTTGCCGCTAAATGGATTATCAACGCCGCAGCAATGGGCGGTGCAAAAATCGCAGAAATGACCGGCTTTCTCGGCTATGAAAACACAGGAGGCCGTGGTGCTTATATTATACTCGCTAAAAACACTGGTGACAAGCTGAAATTGCCAATTTATCCAGTACCCAACAACCGATATATGGGCGTGCATGTGACACCGACTACTGACGGAAATGTAATTGTGGGGCCAACAGGCGACGAAACCACGGATTTGTACAACTACGGAGTAGACGAGGAGACCATTCGCTATCTGGCAAAGAGCGCCAGCATCGTCTGGCCGCATATCTTCCGCTCTGATTATATTCGCACCTACTCCGGTAACTGCCCCAAATGGTATAAAGACGGCGTACTGCTGTATGATTTCGAGATTCTACACGATGAAAGCGTTGCGCCCAATGTTATCCATATGGTAAATATGGATTCTCCCGCTCTTACGTCGGCGTTGCCATTGGCTCGAAGGGCAGTCAAGATTCTGGTGGATAAGGAGCATCCGGAGCAAAACACGCAGTTTGATCCGACTCGTAAAGGAATCACTCGATTTTCTACTCTTGCTTTGGAGGAACAGCAGCGTTATGTTCGCGAGAATCCTGATTATGGTGAAATAATCTGCCGTTGCGAAAAAATCACCAAAGCAGAGATTATGCAGGCCATTCACAACCCACTGGGTGCAGACACCCTTACCAGTGTCAAGTATAGAACACGCTCCATGATGGGACGATGTCAGGGTGGATACTGCCAGATGAGAATTGTATCCATGATAGCCGAGGAGCTGAACATCCCACTTGAGGCAGTGCAGTATGGACGACAAGGCTCATATTTGTTTGTTGGAAGGGTGAGGGACTAAAAATGCAGAGTTGTGATGTACTGATAATTGGCGGAGGTCCAGCAGGGCTTGCGGCGGCCACCAGTTTGTATGGAGCTGGTGTTAAAAATATTCTTCTTCTTGAAAGGGAGAAGCAGTTGGGCGGCATTTTGCGACAGTGTATTCACGATGGATTTGGACTTATGCGCTTTGGCGCATCGCTCCGGCCCGGAATATGCATGGCGCTTCATTGAAGAGCTGGAGCGCATGAAGGTACCTTATCGTGTTAACACATCTGTAACAGCGCTGAGCAGCGATCGGATCGCTACAGTTGTGTCGCCGGATGGGGTGGAACAAATCAAGGCGAAAGCCATAGTCCTTGCTATGGGATGCAGGGGAGCGGACAAGGGGCGCACTGGCCATTCCAGGTGAGCGGCCCAGTGGAGTATTTACCGCAGGCGTCGCGCAGAATTATACAAATCTTTATAATCTTTCCGTGGGGAAAGAGGCCGTAATTCTGGGTTCCGGTGATATCGGTCTCATTATGGCCCGCCGTCTTACCTTGGAAGGTACGCATGTTAAGGGAGTATATGAGATCTTGCCCTATCCCAGCGGCCTTAACCGGAATATCCGCCAATGTCTTGATGATTACAATATCCCTTTGTACCTGTCCCATACAGTGACGGAGATCCACGGGGGAGCCGCCTTACCGGGGTGACTGTATCCCGGGTTGACGGAAACAAAACGCCCATTTCGGGAACAGAGACGGAAATCTCCTGCGACACATTGATCCTATCCGTTGGTTTGATCCCGGAAAACGAATTGTCGTTGGAGGCAGGTGTGAAACTAGATCAAAAGACCAAGGGCGCATTAGTTGACAATAAGTACCAAACCAGCGTTCCGGGGATTTTTGCTGCGGGGAATGTTTTACACGTTCATGATCTGGTCGATTATGTTTCGTTGGAGGCGGAGCGTCTTGCCGCCAGTGTCAAAAAGTTTCTGATTGATGGTGCCTCCGCTGGAACGGAAATCAGCGTAAACGCGGGCAATGGCGTCAACTATGTGCTACCCCAAAAAACTCGGGCAGGGGATGACTTTGTGCTTTCTTTGCGAGTTGGCGAACCGATACGCCAGCAGACTTTGCTTGTGAAGCAGGGCAACCATGTGATTTTGGAAAAGAAGCTGCCCAGAGCATTGCCCGCAGAAATGCTCCAATTGGATATTGACGGAATATGATTACAGAAAATGAAGCAATCGAGGTGTTGGTAAAATGAAAATGGAGTTCGATTGCATAATCTGTCCCCCGCGGATGCCCGTTGGTAGTAGATGTAAACGAGGATGGGCAAAAGCCTCCGTATGTTACAGGGTTCGCATGCAAACGGGGTGAGGTATATGCAAAAAATGAGATTATAAACCCGATGCGGACAATTTCAAGTTCCATAAAAATAACCGGTGGAGCATTACCTCTGGTGAGCGTTCGCCTTACAAAGCCTGTACCAAAATCCAGAATTCCCGACGTCATGAAAAAAATTAAAGAGATGAAAATTGAAGCGCCATGCCAAATTGGCGATGTATTGATTTACGATATTTTGGGGCTGGATAGCGACTTAATCATCACTAAAGCAATCGATAAATTCGATAGTTAAGGAGTATTATTATGGAGATTCTGCCATTGCGTGTCGGCGTTGGAAAATTCTTCTTTACTGAAGGCTGTATCGCATTTCTGCCGGAAGAGATTCACCGGCTAGGGCCAAAGGCCCTGATGATTGGTGGCCCGAACAGCATGCCTGCTCTCATAGAGCATTTGCCCGATGGCTGAGATTCCGGTCTTGAAATCATCAGAGAAGTTTATGCTGGAGCTTGTTCTGTCAATCAGGCCTATGCTTTCGCAGAGCAGGCCATGACGGAAGGATGCAGTGTCGTGGTTGGTGTTGGTGGCGGACGATGCATCGATCTTGCAAAAGCAGTGTCGGTTATTGCAGGGATAGATATTATCACCGTGCCAACCAGTCTTGCAACATGCGCGGCATCATCGGCAATATGTGTCATGTATCATGATGATGGCAGAGCCGATCATTCCATCAACATGAAGAAGGAGGTGGATGTCTGCATTGCCGATCCAAGGGTTTTGACGACTGCGCCGAAACGTTTGTTGGCATCTGGAGTGATGGATTCCATGGCCAAGCTAGTAGAGATAATGCATCAGAAACCTATAAGCAGTTACAAAAGCTGTTTTCTCAATCATTATATCGGACTTAAAAATGCTGAGGTTATTGATGAAATCCTCCGGGGCGAAGGTGTTTCCGCTTACCACGATAGTGCGAACATAAAGCTGACGGAGAATATTACGTTAATAAACCTTTTGCTGACATCCATTGTCAGCGGATTCTGCTTTGGAGCAACTCAAATGGCGCTGGCACATGGTATGTATGATGGCATTCGCAAGTATTATACGGAAGAAGCCTCTGCATTTCTTCATGGCGAAATTGTGGCAGTGGGGATACTTATCCAGATGGCGTATAATGATTGCAGTAAAGATGAGATTGCTGCTGTGAAAAATATGATGAAAGATATGGATATGCCAATCACATTGACGGATATTGGTCTACCCCCTGCCACAACGGATTTTTTCGGCTCTGCTTACATATATGTATGACACATGCAATATTACTGAGGAAAAAGAAAAAATGACCATTAAAGAGTTGCTGACGACTCAGTGATATGGCTTTTCAAAGTGCCCAGAAGAATGTTATATTGTCATCTTTCATTGGCATAACAGGAATGGCACCTTTTTGTAGTCGTTAAGCTTCCTGCCGCATTGCCAATATCCACGATCCTCTCGAGCTCTTTAATAGATAAGGACTGTATTTGCGGCAAACTTTTTGCACTTATCCGCGATAAAACAGCGCCCCAAAGGCATCGCCTGCTCCTGTTGTATCTACAGCATACGCGGCTATTGGGGGACAGGCAACGTTGTCAGCGTACGGCCATTTTTAGGTGGCTGCTACAACATCCCATTCTTACATGCTATCCACCTAACCTTACGGGGCAATCGCGAGTATTACGCCGCCGTTGCACACACGCTCAATTTGCGTCGTGAGGGGTGCTCCCGCACAGCGAAATATTCAGCCTCGTTCAAAATTTGTCATAGTGAAACACAAAAACACAACATGAGCATACCACAAGTTTCAAAAAGCCAACGGTGGCAATCGATCAAGAACAGAGTTCATTGCAACTGCAAAGACTTTATTGTCGGTCTTGTTAACATTATACAACTTGAGCGTGAACTTCTTTTCTCCCGCAAGTGATTTCGATAAGGATAACGCCGCCGTTCATCGGTTAAAATGAGACGGCGGCGCTTCTTTTATCGCGTTTGCAAGAAAGAATAGGAATCTTTACAAACCTTACTTGCAAATACATGCAGTAAAAGATGCGGCTATGGTTCCTAATCTTTACTGAATTTGCTGTAAGATGATTCGGTTCCTTCTTTCTCCGTGCGACGATCAATCCACCAAGCCGCTACGTTCGTCTTGTTTTTATCATAGGCGTGGGAGGAGTGCAGATACAGTCTTGCCGATCGATTCGGCGCATGTGTTCCCGTCACAATGCTGTTGGAATAAGCCCCCAACCCAGCGGTACGCAGGCAAAGGTATCGCCCCTCATCCCAGTGGTAGCCATCCGGCGAGTAATACAGCACGAGATGCCCGGCTTCGTCGCCCTCATTGCCGCTTCGCCCATGCATCAGGAAGCCGTCACCATACGAAACGAGCTGCGGGTTGCGCAGCTTTTTGGCGAAGCGGGCCCACGCGGGAATGCTCCAGGTTGCGCCGTTGTCGCAGCTGACCACATACTCTGCGTTCGATTCGTCGCGGATGTCATAGAGATACACGATCAGAGCACCATTTGGCAGGTGCTCCATTGTGCCGTAACCCTTACCCTGCGTGTCGAACGGCAACACGCTTTTGTATTGGAACGAGCAGCCATCATCCGTGCTGCTCCACAGCTCGTAGACATGCTCCGGTTTGGTACCATACCATTGATCGGTTGCGTCATTGCAAAACTTCAACGCCAGAATCTCACCATCACGGTACAGCGCGTCGTAGACCCGCCCGCGCTCCGCCCCAACCGTCACGGGAGCTTGCCAGCATTCTCCGTGATCAACGCTGCGGGCGGCCTGTGGGGTCAGGTAAGGCTCCCACAGCGCATTCTCGCTGATATCGCACAGAAGGTGGTAAGCGCTTAATAAGCGCCCGACTATCTGTGCATGCTTGGATATGAGATAATGTACTCAAAACACGAAAAACAGCAATGGAGTTTTCGAGGAATCCAAGAGGAGGATGCAGAAATGGGAGACGTGTTGCAGATACGGGATGGATATAGACTACAGCAGTGGACGCAGATCATACAGCAATGTAAAAGCAGCGGACTGACGAACAAAGCGTTCTGTGCACAAAACGGGATCTCGGAGAAAACGTACTATTACTGGCTTAAAAAGATGCGCACAGCTGTGGCTGAAAAAAGAGGGGCCGCATATCATGAGTCTGCAGGACAGCGTTGTGGAGGTTGTTAATTGATTTCATGCTTAATACAGTTGCGGTATATAGCAGTATGCACTTGTGCATTTGATGTTTTTTTGCCCCTCAAATCTATTTGCAAAATCAGGCTCAAAAAGAAATTTTTTCTTTTTGAGCCTGATTTCTTGTTTTGACTTCCATGATTTTCTCCGTCCTCTTCTTAATAGAGAGATAAAATAAAAATCCCCCGGCCAGGAAAAATCCTGAACCGGTAGCGTTCGTCGTGTATTATTCAGTTTTGCCAAGCTGTTTCACGGCCTGGTTGATGCCAGTCGCCGCAAGGCCAGACACCACGCCGACAGCTGCCGCCGTGATGGGGTCCGTCGCCGGGAACTCCGGCATGCCCGCATACAGGGCTACAAGGCCAAGCACGAGGCCAGTGCCGCCGCAGATGACCGGTATGTACTTGTTGTCCAGCGGCGTGGTTTTTCACGCCAGAACCAATCAGATAGCACAGGACTGTGATAGCAGCTACAGCCGGGCTGTTCTGTCGTAAAATGGACGGGCGGTTTTGTCGGAAGAAGCCGGACACGGATGTCCGGCGGGCGGGGCGAATAGACGTCGCTGGAGTATTTTGTCGTACAAGAGAAGGGAGGGGCCAGAGCCGCTCCCTTCATTAGTAGATTCAAGAGACCTCGCCCACCAAGACGAGCTGTACCATCCGGTCATCAATAATGGCCCGGCGGTTTTGGTATGCGTAGACAAGAGACTGGGTACAGGCCCGGTTAATCAGTCTCGGGATGCCGGATGAGAAAGAGTGTATGACTTTCAAGGCATCCTCGGAGAAAATCGCGTTGGAGTGACCAGCATAGGCCAGCTGCTTTTCAATGTATGCTTTTGTCTGTGAGAAGTCATACGGGGCCAGGAAACACTGGATGTCAACCCGGTGGAGAATAGCCCGGTACGCGTGTAGCTTCAACTTTTCCCAGAGTTCAGTTTGCCCGGCCAAAATCAGCGCAAGTGGATTCTCAGAGTCCATCCGGTAGTTGAGGAGGAAGCGAATTTCCTCGAGCATCTCTTTAGAGAGAAGATGCCCTTCATCCACAATCACCACCAGTTTCCGGTGCTCAACGCCGCGCATAATTTCAATTTCGTGGTGCAGTAGATTCCTTGCGTCACCTCGGTAGAACCGTGTTTCACACCCCAGTTGTTCAAGCAGCCCATTGTAGAAATACCGTGGCGTGAGCTTGGATTCGGAAAGATACAAGACGGCGTATTCCTGTCCATTCAGGGCGCTTTTCAGGCGGCGCAAAGAGGTTGTTTTGCCAGTGCCAGGGTCGCCAATCACAAGAGCAAAAAGTTGGCGTCTGGTCGCGTAGAGAAGACGGTTGTGAATCTCCTCGGTATCCTGGTCCATGTAGAGGTCATCCACCGGGATGCTTCGTACAAACGGGGTCTTCTTCATCTCAAAAAAGTCTTCGTACACACAGCTCACCCCTTCTCGATTTCGGAAGTATAAGAAATAGCCCTCCTGCGCTGCTTGTCCTGGTACTGTTCAGCGAGTGCGTCCAGAAGCCTGGAATGGTCAACGGGGATACGCTCAACCTCTTTCCTCGTCGGCCTGGGGGCCACATGCTCACCAATCACAATCTGGCGTATCTGGAACGGTGTGCAGATCGAGCTTTCAATCGTGAGCACATCTGTGCAGGCCGGGTCATAGACCACATCCACATGCTGCCCGGCAAAGGTCACGCCCAAATCGTACCGCTTCCCGCCAAAACTAATCACTCCGCTCTTGTCTGCTTTGCGGGCTTCGCAGCGGAGGAAGGCCCTTGCCATAAGCGCCTTGTCCACAAAGCGAGGCGGCATGGAGTCAGTCTTAAAAGCAATTTCCGGGGTTGTTCCCAAAGCGCTGTGGGGCCTGGAATGGTAGCACTCACTCAGCCATGCATTAAACTGCGCATTCAACTCCTGCAAGCTCTCAGGTGGATGAAGAGCAACCTCGGCCAAGAATGCCTCCAAAGTCTGGTTGAACCGCTCTTGCTTGCCTTTGCCCTGCGGATTTCTGGGCTTCGCATACAGTAGTCGGATACCAAGAAGCCCACAGGCTCGCTTCATCCAGCGAGTGCGGTACTGACTGCCGTTGTCAAAGTAGAGCCGCTTGGGCAGCCCGTATTTGGTCATTGCCTTTCGCAGCGTGTCCTCCACAATGCCCTGTTCCATATTTCCGTAGAACTCACCGTGCAGGATATACCGGGTGGCATCGTCAATCAGACAGGAAAAGTAGGTCTGTGTGGTTTTCCCTCCCAGATTGAGGATAAGGCCATACTTAATATCGCCTTGCCACAAATCGTGCCGGTGAGCGCGCTGGAATCGTTGGGAAGCATAGCCTTTATCGTTGTAGAGGCTCATCATAGCAGAAGAATATCCGGCCCTGCTCAGGGCATCCTGCAAGGTGGTCCTCTTCAGGAATCCGGGCTCTGCTTTCCCCTCCAGTTCAAGAATTTTAATAATGGTCGGGACACTTCGACTGGGGAGCTCCTGCGTAGCCGGATGGCCTCGTCTAGCAACTCTTGCGGGATTTTGTACTTGCACTCAGCACTCCTGCTCTGCGGCTTCAGAGCATCAAATCCGCCTTTCAAGTAGGAAGTCAGATAGCGTTCCAGTGTCCTTTGGGAAATTTGGTTTCGCTCACAGATTTCAGCTCGAATTAGTCGCACACTGTCTTTGTCCAGGTTTTGCGACAACAGGGGCGCAATCAGAGTCATCCGTTCCTCGGCAATCTCGGTGGCGAGCTTTTGGTCTTTCATATCCATACCAGTGTTACCTCCTACACATTTTAGGATGACACCAGTATAGACGGGATGTCCTTCCTTGTCATGGCGGAACGGTGCTGTTCCCAATTTCCGCTGTTCCCCACCAGCCTGACAAAACTCGCCGTCCGCCGGCGTAGGGAATGGCCGGGGCTAAATGTCGCCGACATCTGGCCCGCCGTAATCAACCCGTCCAGAACGTTTTGGGCATACCAAAGAAACCATGCAAGCCAGAAACGGATGCGCAGCCAAGTTGAAGTTTCGCAAGTGTGCTGGGTTTCTGTGGCCTCAGCAATCTCGCAAAGAGAGTTCAGGTCATGTCGCTTGTATGGGACTAGGCCCTCCGGCAGTTCCCGGTGGGTCTTTTCCGCAATGTCGGCACTCCATCACCCTTAGATGAATTTGGTGCGTATGTTCTCCTTGCCGGACCTTGCGGATGCAGGTTCCATGTACTTTGAGCGGTCCACCACAGATTGGACAGACGCTGCTCTCTTGGCTGAGAATTTTTGTCTTTTCCCCATTGCGGGTTATCTCAAAGTGTGCTATGCTAATCATGGTCTGTGAGAGGAAGCAGAGATTCACTTTGGTTATTGAAAATGTGGCTATCATTTTCAATAACTAGGATCTCTTCCTCTTGCTCCGTTTATTACCAGAATACAATCATAGCACATCCACTTAAAAAGTAACCGCTCTATAATCTCCCGGCTACCGGAGAGCAGAGAGATGTGAGACAATAAGAAAAACGAGACAAATGAGAAAGGCGGACTCAAAAGTCTAAGAAGTCGCAAAAAGCTCAAAAGTCTCAGAAGTCTCACAGATGGAGCGGTAAAATGTGCAAGGAATATGAGAACTTGAAAAAGCAGCGGTGTCTGCAGGTTGTGCAGGAGTGGCGCGCAGCGGAAAAAGCAAGCGAGAATGGTGCGCAGAGAACGGTATTGGCTATTCCACCTTCATGCGGTGGCAAAAGAGGCTTCGCGAGGAACTGGCGGGAGCCGTTCTGGCGAGTCAGGAAATCGTGCCGGTAGAGGTGGAAGTGCCGGAGAGATTTTCGCGATGGAACACAGGGAGCGCAGCAGCAAAGGCTGGGGCTGCGATTTACGAAGAAGGCATTGAGATCTGTACCGGCAATATCAGCATTCGCCTACCCAAGAATACATCGGCAGACTATCTGGCCAGCCTGGTAAAGGGGCTGAACTGAGATGCTGGGAGATATCCGTCAGGCCCAAAAAGTCTACATTGTCTGCGGTTACACCAATATGCGCAAAGGCCTGAACAGTCTGGTGCCATTCGTGCAGCAGAACTTTGGAATAGACCCCTATTCCAGCAGTCTGTTTCTATTCTGCGGCAAACGTTGTGACCGGCTGAAGGCCCTGCTGTGGGAACCGGATGGGTTTGTACTGCTGTACAAGCGGTTGGACAATGGTCGCTATCAGTGGCCACGGAATGCCCAAGAAGTCAAGCCACTGACCTGGGAGCAGTTCACTTGGCTCATGCAGGGGCTGAACATTGAGCAGCCCAGGGCGATCCGTCCTGGGGGTCCGAAAAAGCTGGTGTGATTTCCACAGGGAAAGATATTTTCGGGGGGATATTCTGCCGGAAATGCAGCGGTTTTCCACCGGGGATTTCACTTTGGGAAGGCAGTTTTTACTGGTGTGCATGCTCTTTTCCCGGTATAATGGAAACAGAAAATCTGCCCGGGAGGAGCGCCGCCATGAATCTGGACACAAAAAATCTTCCACCGGAAGTGGCGGCATATATCCGGTCGCTGGAGCAGAAAAACCAGCAGTTGGAAAAGCAGCTGGTGAAGCTGCAGTCTCTAAACGAACAGCTGGTGAAGATGCGCAAGCGGATGTTTGGACAGTCCAGTGAGCAGATCCAGTATGTAGATGCCCGGCAGCTGGACCTCTTCAATGAAGCGGAGGTCTGCAGCGACGCGTCTGCGCCGGAACCGGGGGAAAACGACACCGGTGAAGGCACATGCCCGGAATGCCAAGCGAACCAAGGAAGAACTGACCGAAGGTCTGGAACACAAGAAGGTGGTCTGTGAGCTGCCGGAGCAGGAACGGATCTGTGCCAAGTGCGGCAGCGCTATGGTACGGATTGGGGAAAAGTTTGTTCGCTCTGAACTGGTGATTGTACCGGCCCAGGTGTATATGGTGGATTACTATGCTGCCAGCTACAAATGTGCTCATTGTGAAGCGCAGACCGGAGAAAGCTATATCCGGCAGGCCCAGGCACCGGTACCGGTGATGAAGAAAAGCATGGCGGCACCCTCGACGGTAGCCTATGTGATGCAGGAAAAGTTCCAGAATGGAGTGCCGTTGTATCGCCAGGAGGCCTATTGGAAGGGCCAGGGGGTAGAACTGCGGCGCAACACCATGGCCAACTGGGTGATCCGCAGCGCCCGTTGGTTCAGGCCGTTGTATGAGCAGCTTCGCAAGGAGCTGCTGCGGCAGGACATTGTAAATGTGGATGAGACCCGCGTCCATGTCCTGAAAGAAGATGGTCGGGAATCCAGACAGATGTCCCAGATGTGGGTGTTCTGTTCCGCCGAAAAGAAAATCGCACTGTACCAGTACAGCCCCAGCCGTTCAGGCCCGGGTGGCCAGAGAGATGCTGCAGGGCTTCTCCGGTTACACCCAGACCGACGGCTATTCAGGTTACCATTGTCTGGATCCCGTGACCCATGTAGGTTGCTGGGCCCATGCACGGCGCAAATGGGTAGACTGCTTTGTGGACGGCAAGCCGGTACAAGGAAGCAGATCCGAAGCAGCGTTTGGGCTGATTGAAGAGATGTTCGCCCTGGAGCAGGCTTGGAAGGATGAATCGCCGCAGGCCAGGTTTGATTTGCGCCAGCAAAAGCTCCGACCGCTGCTGGAACAATATTGGGCACTTTTGGACAGTTTCGAAGCGGCGGAGGGAACTGCGCTGAGCAAGGCGAAAAACTACTCTCTCAACCAGAAGGATGCCCTGAACGCCGTGCTTCTGGATGGCCGCCTGGAACTGACCAACAATCTGGCCGAGCGTACCGTGAAGCCTTTTGTGATGGCACGCAAAAACTTTCTGTTCTGCGATACCGCCAAAGGAGCCGATGCCAGTGCCCTTTGCTTCAGCGTGATGGAGACGGCCAAACGCAACGGACTGAATCCCTTTGGTTACCTGTTGTTCCTGCTGCAGGAACTGCCCAAACTGGGCGAAAATCCTACTGACGAGCAGCTGTTTCCGCTGCTCCCCTGGGATGACAATCTTCCCGCATATTGCACACTATAGGATTCTTAAACCTTCCGAGCCCCATTTTCGAGGCTCTTTTCTTTTCCTGTACGGGGGATTATGGAGCGGTTACCTTTTAACAATGTATAGGCAGACAAAAAACACAAAAATCATAGGAGGAAATGACAATGCACGTTTTAGTGAATCACCTTGTACGAATCCCTACTGTCGCACGGCAAACCACTTTTGATGAGGCTGATCGCGAGGACACCGCAGACGCCCTCCGCCGGTACGCGGAAGATCAGACGGGTGCTTTTGTGACGACGCGTTTGACTGGCGCGAAACGGAAACTGCTGGAGGATGGGCAGACGAGTATCCCGAAAATGTCCTTTTCGCGGCGGACGCCCCTGAGGCGTTCACGAAAAGGCTGGTCGAAATCCGCAACCGGCAGAAAGAAACGATTAACAGTTATCTCCGTCAAGTCATAGAAAACTGCGGGACGACCAATCTTGCGGAAATCGTGGAGAAGTGCAAGGAATCTGACGGCGGTTTTATGGCAAAGAGAATCTTTGTGGCCTTGCCAATGAGTTGGACGGACGCTTCACGTTTAACGGCGAGTTCTACAACTGCGAAGACGCAGAGGCCACCGTCACGGACGAGGTGCTTGAGGCAATCCGGCGCAACCCGGGAGAATGGGCAATCGTGCTGTTCGATCATCACTTTTGAGTGAGACAGCGCCGGAAGCCCCGGCCTTGGCTATGGGGCTAAGGCATCAAAGCAACAACAAGACAAGAAAAAAAGGCCCCTCGACGAGGGGCCTTTTTCTTTGCGCAGGGGAGAAGCATCACTTTTTGGATTCGCTCGGCGCAGCATTTTTTACCGGCAGGGCTGTTCAGGGTGATCTCAAACGGGATGCGCCCCTCGCGGACGGCCTGCCGGAGAAAAATGTTGCACGCTCCGGACAGGCTCAGACCAAGTTCGTCGAACAGGGCTTTGGCCTGCGCTTTCAGCTCTGGGTCAATCGGGATGGTGAGGTTTGTAGGTGTAGAAGCCATCGTGCCAACTCCTTTCCGTGCTCTTTGGAAGATTGTACCACGAAAACAAGAATAATTCAATGTTTTCACGCGATTTACACATGAATTACACGGAAAAATGTGAAGCGGCGCATTGGAGAGAAAAACGCCTGTTTTGTACTGCGCCAAGTGGGCGATACCGACGACGTGCTCGTATGCCCGGCCTAAGCAATGCTGGGAGGGGCGCGATACCAGTAGCCATTGTGCGTGTACGCGGCGCGATGCACCTGCAGGGGACGTGCACACGCTGTGTATCCTGCGCGTACCGGTATAGGCCACGCTGCAGTGGGCGCGGTCGGGCAGGGGACAGCCTCAAACGTCTTGAGGCGGGCAAACAGCACACACGCCGCCAGCCAAAGAGGCTGGTACGCCAGACGACCCAATACAGCCTACGAGCAAAAGCATCTATTGCAAAAGACGGCGGACTACCACAAAGCCCAATACAGCCAAGGCTGCCCTCTTTTTCTCCGTCGCACGCGCGCAAAGACGCAGTGGAAATCAAGATCGGAAAACTCGCGCTGAACAGTTCCTAATTTCGTGCTTAGACATAGACTTGACCTTGATTTTCTCCGGAGATAGCTGTTCGGACCTCAATGACAGATTTCAAAAAAGATGATTGGCTTGTGAATTTACCGCTGTACGCAGTGGAACAAATTGCCTGGATGTAGTTCGTTGCCGAACCTCCCTCAGTGGCCGGTTTTCTCTATACCCGCAACCGGACTTTTGAGAAATCCGCCCTGCGGTTGCGGAAACTATCCCACACCCACACCCCCAGCCCGTCCACCAGAAACCGGTGGCCGGGCTTTTTCTTTGTGCACCAAAAATATAAGCGATTTACACCATAAAAACACATAAAAATCAGTGTAACCCTATTGACATTTGCTTGAATTTATGGTATAATCTGGTTACAAGAACAAGGAAAACAAGTTCTTGCAAACGGGTATAAGACACGATATAATATCGGATACGGCAAAATGCCGCATAGCGTTTTTAGGAGGAAACTTGCTATGACGAAGATGAAAAAGTTTTTGATGCTGCTGACCGTCGCCGCCATCGCGCTGGTATGCTTGACTGGGTGCAGCAGTGTGAACATCACGTCCATAGGTCTGCCGACGGATATGCAGCTTGAGAAGGGCGAGACGGCCCAGTTGGAGATCAGCTTCGGCGCCGACAAGGAAAACGCGAAAGCTGACGCCATCGCCAAGGCTGCCGAGGGGCTGGCGCTCGTGTGGGAGAGCGACAACGAGGACGTCGCCACCGTGGACGAAAACGGTTTGGTTACGGCCGTTGGCGGCGGTGAGGCGAACATCACCGTCAGCATCAAGGACGCCAATATCCAGAGCGTGTGCAAGATCACTGTGGATGTGGCGCTGGAGGACATCGAGGCGCCGGAGGACATGGCGCTGGTTATCAACGGCGAGGATACCGCCAAGCTGGAGGTCAAGCTGTTGCCGGAGGACGCGACCGATGTCGAACTGGCCTTTGAGAGCAGCGATGAAAACGTGGCGACCGTGGACGCGGACGGCAAGGTTACTGCTGTGGCGAACGGCGAGTGCGTTGTTACGGTGAGCTGCGGCGACATCAAGGCCGAAACCGCCGTCAAGGTGGATACCGCGCCCGTGGAGCTGAAGGCCGAGGACATGGAAATTATGGCAGGTAAAACCGCGCAGGTGGATGTTGTGACCGAGGGCGAGGACATCACGGTGGGTATGGAGTACAGCTACACCAGTGGAGATGAGAAGATTGCCACCGTGGATGAGAACGGTGTCGTGACTGGTGTGGCTGCTGGTGAGACTACCATTACTGTGGAAAACGAGCTGGGGCAGGAGATAACCTGCAATGTGGTGGTGAAGGAAGCGCCGAAGCAGACCACGACCCGGCCGTTCGGCAATAACGGTAATACTGGTAACGCGGGCAATGGTGGTGCTGGAGCGACTGCGCCTACACAGCCCAGCGGTGGGAACGGCGGTGGTTCCACGCCTGCGTCGACTCCCGATCCGACTCCGGCTCCGCAGCCTGATCCTACGCCGGCGCCGGTGCCTGATCCCACTCCCGATGTGCCGCCTTCTGGCGGCGCGGCTGGTGGTTCGATTGGGGACATTATTCCCGGTGGGGGACGAGTGAGGGGAATGGTGGAGATGCTACACCGGGAGATGAAATAATCCCCCAGAACCCTAAATAACGCCGGAAAATGAACAGGGAGTTGGAATGGATATCGTTCCTTTACGACTTCTTTGAAATTTCAAGACACGGAGCAATCTCAATGAAAGCTACGAATATGAAAACCATCCGATGGGGATACGCCGTTGATGCTGTGCCTGCACGAAAAATGTGCTTGGTGGAACGAAGATGGCAAGAAATGTGCCGTACAGTCGTTGACGAGGAACGTGGGACTACTCTATTCGTGCCAGAAGACGTTGCGGTAAAATTATAGCAGATGGATTTGAAAAACATCTCCTCATGCGTTGCGCGAACCTCGGCCAACCGGCGGTTGCCCATCCTTTCGCGCAAAAACGAGAAGGTTTGCCATCCAACCTTTCTACCGTACAATCTGTATCTTGCAGATTTGCTTGAAAGACTATCCTATTGCAGCAAATTACCGGCTTTGGTTCTGCAAAAGTTGTGCACATTTGCTGTCGCCCCTCACGCAGGGGCGTGAATTGAAACTTACCGTACCATTCACTGTTGATTTCAAGCATCCCGTCGCCCCTCACACAGGGGCGTGAATTGAAACAACTGTGACGCTTTCAACGCCGACCCGCAGCGGGTTGCCTCACGCAGGGGCATGAACCCCTACGCCCCGTACATTGCTGCTGCAGTGTGCGGGGCGCTTCTTCACTTGAAGAAACCGGCGTTTTGTGATAAAATATATACAGAAAAGTAAGGAGGGCGGTAGTTATGGGGCAGGAAACCTCACTTGCGCAGGGCATCCGTGTAATGGATGACAAGGCGAAGTATGACGCCGCCTGCAAACGGCTACTAAGCGAGAAAAGCATCTTGGCGTGGATCATGAAATGCTGTCTGGAGGAATACCAAAGCTGCACGATTGAGGAAATCGGGGGAAGTACATTACGGGCACGCCGTCTGTCGGGCAAACCGCCGTGCTGCCGGACGAAACGAACGCCCCATCCCGTGTCCAAAGTGTCGGGCAGGAAGACACATCGCTGACTGAACACACCATCACCTATGACATTCGTTTCACTGCCTTGGCTCCGTCCGACGGCGAACCCATCCGCCTGATTATCAATGTGGAGGCGCAGGGCAGCAATACTCCCGGATACCCGCTGCTGAAACGGGCAATCTATTACTGCAGCCGGATGATTTCCGCACAGTACGGCACGGAGTTTACAAACGCTGACTATGATAAAATCAAAAAGGTTTACAGCATTTGGATCTGTCTTTCTCCAAAGAAAGAGCAGCAGAACACCATCACGCGCTACCGTATGTGCGAGGAGAATATGGCCGGCACTGTTCGGGCGGATAAGGCGGAGTATGATTTGCTCACCGTCATCATGCTGTGTCTGGGGATGAAAGTGCTGAGAACTACGACGGCATCGTAAAGCTGTTGAGCGTGCTGCTGTCAGACAAGGTTGCGGTTGAGGAAAAGAAAAGGTATTGGAGAAAGACTTTCACATCAATATGAGTCAGACCTTAGAAACGGAGGTAGGCAATATGTGCAATTTAAGCGAACTGGTAGAAAACGCGGTGAGGCACGCGGTGAGGCACGCGGTGAGGCACGCGGTGAGACGCGAGCCTTAACAGAGAGCATTCGCAACCTGATGACAAACCTGAAACTGTCTCCGGATGAGGCGATGAAAGCGCTCAGTATCCCGGACGCAGAACGTGCGAAATACAAGGAACTGTTGAAAAGTAAGCAACGCGAACCCCCTCTTGCTGCATTACGCAGTGGGAGGGGATTTTTTGTGCCCAATTTACTGCGCTGCCCCTTGCAATGCTGTGCAAAGCTCATAGAATTAGAGGAAAGAAATATCCACAAGGCATCCGGCAGTGGATTCGTGTATCATTCACAAAGAGTGCCCTATTGACACATCACGGATTCTTGCCGAATGCAAAAGGAAAGGAGCTATTGCTTTGAAGAAGATTAAGAGCAAACACCTTTGGCGGCGAGGGGCGACACTGCTGCTCGCCATGCTGATGTTGTTCACCTGCGTCGGCTCCGCGCTTCCCGCGTTTGCGGAGGAGGCGACGGGGAACACCGCAACCGTGGACAGCGGCGACCCTGTGCTGGCAGACAGTTCTGCTGGCGGGGACAGCACCGGCGACACAGACGCCGACCTGCCGGATGACACCCCCGCAACGGCCGACGCTGCCCAGCGGGGAAGACATCAGCGAGGAGACACCGCCCGCTGACGAAAGCGACGGAGAAACAGTGCCGCCTGCGGATAGTGATTCGTCCGAGGAACCGGCGGCGCCGGATAGCGGCGACTCCATCCCCGATGAGTCGGAGAGCGAGCCGACGGAACAGCCCGGCGAGGGTGACGCTGACCTGCCCGAAGACGAGCAGCCCGGCGGCGAGGAACCCGATCCCGATGAGGATGAGGAGATTCCTGAAGACGAGCCGGAGGACGTGCCGTTTGAGGCGCTGGTGATTCTTGATCCGGAAAACGGCGCGACCGTGCAGGCCGAGGTTGGCGAAGAAGTCACCTTCAAGGCGCCTGTCAATCGTGAAGACGTTGCGGTCGCCTACCAGTGGCAGCGATTCCAAAAGCCCGCCCAAGGCAGCGCACATACCGAGGCACTGTACGACTACGCTGAGGGTGAAACCACGGAATACTGGTACGCGCTGGACGATATGCGCGAGGCCGAGGCGCTGGCGATGAACCCCGATATGCTCTGGCCGGGCATTGAGATGTACTATGCCACGGTTGCGGCGCTGGATGAGATCGGCGCGGACAGCAGCGATGTAAGCGTCGCGTGGCGCACCCCCAACTTTGCGTTGGAGGGCTATACCATCAGCGCGGCCGAGACTGAGGGCGGCATTGAAATCTATGCCGACAAGGACGATGAGCGCCACGTGGCTCGCTTGAACGAAAACAATGAGTGGGCGTTCGGCGCGGCCGAGGAAAAGCCGGCAACGACCGGCGTGTGGCTGAATATCGAGGGTGCCAATGGCCCAGAGTACACCTTTACGGTGACGGAGCGTGACTACGATGCTTCTTTCCGCTGCGAGGTGACTGTGCTGGATGAGGCGTATCTGGAACAATGCGCCGCGATTCTGGCCGAGCAGGGTGTCGAACTGACCGAGGAGCAGCGTACTGCAGAGCAAAAGCTGTACAGCGTCGTGATGAGCGTGGAGAGCGGCGAGAAAGAAGCACTGCCGGAAGACGAGACGATGACGTTCAGTGCTGCACGTTCCATGCTGCGGGCGGCAGCGAGCGGAAAACCGCATCTGTCCGCTGATGCGCAGTGGATCGAGGGGCTGGATGGCAGCTATCAATATATCACTAAAGACACCTATGATCGGGTTATGCAGTGGTATTACGAGAAAGAGATTTCTTGGACGGAAGTAAATAGATATTGGACCTCTATTGGCCCCAAGGGATGGAATGAATACTACACGGCCAATATTCTTGATAGTGACGGAAAAGCAACAGGAGCAACGCGCCTGTATCAAGGCTTCGATTTAACTGATGGCGCGCTTGAAACAAATTCTGAGTGGTACGGTAAAACTGTATATTTTCGTGTGCGCGGCTCTGGCGGCACCGGCACGGCTATCGACATCCCAGCCTACACCGAGTTGGCGACGGATGAGAATGGCGACTATATCGAGGCCGCCTCTGGCACGCGGTACAAGAGGGCGATTACCTTCCTGAATGCGTATGTGCCGGATGCTCAATCCATGTATAAGAGCTTCCTCAGCTATACCACCTCCGACGGCTGGTTGCTGGAACAGGACGACAACGGCAACCCGACGGGCGACACCAAGGATATGCACATCCAAACGTATATCGTGGATTGTGACAGCTTTAACGCGGACCCGCAGCGATATATGGTGGACGCCGAGGGCAACTATCGCGTTGACAGCGTGGGCTGGGGCGTGTGCTGCTATGAGGAACCGGATCTGTCCGGTAAAGCGTATTGGGTGCTCAAGGACTACCTTGCCAACGGCTACGGGTTTCTGGCTGGGCACGACACAATGTACGCCTATGCCGGGGCATACTATGATGCCTATGGCGCCGACCTCGATGAGAGCACCATTGACCCGAACGACGGCACCACATGGTATTACGCTATCAATAGCTGGCTGCCGTATGGCTACACCCGCGACGGCCGGCAGAGCAATACGCGCGGCGGCCACTTCTATATGAATCAGTTGATGGGCAGCAATAAGGGCAATGTGCTCTCCGGTACTGTCAAACCCTCTGATGCTGTCAGTGGCCTGCTTTCCATCGGCGGCTCGCACAGTATTTACGGGAAGAATATCATCTTCGGCGGCGAGGAGCTGCGCGTTAGCAGTTTGGCTATACCGCCGCGCAGGCCGAGGCTAATGCCAAGTACCGCACGCCGACGAACTTCCCGTACTCGTTCGAGGCGAACCCGATTTTCCGGGCGAGTTTTACGCACACCAACCAGCAGGCCGCGTTCGGCCCGATTTGGATAGACTATACGGGCAACAATGAATATTGTGTAGCGGAGTATGGATACTACGACCATCCGCTGGTATGGAACGTGGACGGAAGACCGGCACCAACAATTTCTACCTGTCCGGTACCGGCAACTTCCTGATGAATCAGATCGGCCATTTACCGAAAAACTCCGCTTCTACCGGTGAGAGCTTCCTGTTTACCAACTCCGTGTTCTTTATCTCCCAGCGCAAGCAGTGCGAGATCTGCGCGGCCAATCAGCACGGGCAGGAAACCGTGCATTTTGTGCGGCGTATCAATTCTGCCAACGCCGAGGCCGTTCTGAGCGCGCTGCAGGCCGGCGGCAGCTACTGGTATCCCATTGATGGATGCTACCAGCTTACGGAAGACCTGACGCTGCCGGAGGACTGGACGCCCATCAAGGGCTTTAAGGGCCACTGGAACAGCGACGTGTATACCGTGACGCTGAACTCCAAGGGCACCCGCTACTGGATAACACCAGCACGGACGGTGAAAGCGGCTGGAACCTTGGCGTCAATCGGGCGAACGGAACGCAGAACGTGTTCAACTCTGCGATGACGCGCACGACCGGCGTGGCCCGCGTGTTGGGCGATCTGAATGACCTGTTCGGCACCGACATGAATTACGCCGGGTATACGGTAAAGATTCTCGGCAAGGATAATCCTTCGTATATGAGCGCAGGCGAGGTGTACGACTGTACCATCAACAGCGACTCCAAGTATGTCATCTCGAACCTGCCCTGCATTTTCGATACCACGACCCGCAACGGCGTACTGAAAGCCCGCGTGTATACGCCGGAGGGCCGGGAAGTCACGGAATATGGTGTGATCCGTGTGAATGTTGATCGGGATTTCTGGGACAACGACATGACGATCCCGCTGTATCTCGGCAACTTCACCGTTGAACCTGTGAGCGACGAACAAACCTATGAATCCGCGCAGGCGTTCTTCAGCGCGACTACCACGGCCAGCGAGAAACCCTCTCTGGTCGGATGGGAATACCGCAAGGATGAAAGCGACACATGGCAGGCGATCCCCGGCGACTGGGACGTGTCGTTGAGCAATGAGGAGCGCATCACCGCTGACGGCGATCATCTGCTCACGACCAAGCTGACCCTCAACAATGCCGACCCCGCGTGGGACGGCTATGAGTTCCGCGCAGTGTTCAGCAGCCCCAGCTTCGGGCAGTGGAACACCTACGAATACTGGCTGCAGGGGGCGGTAGCTTCCGGCACCGAGACGCCCGGCAGCGTGCATAAACCGGTCAACCGGCCGAATTTCACTGGTGAGCTGGCCGTGTATCTCTGGCCCGCCTATGCACAGCAGGGCGCAGACCAGACCACCTATGCCGGGGCAAAGGCCACTTTCTCGTCTTATGGCTATGCACTGGACGACGGACGGCCATCACGGCCGAGTGGCAATATTCCACCGACGCGTTCGACCCGTACAACGGCGGCGCGTATCTGGAATGGCACGATGTCAAAGGCTCGACAGAGTGGGGCGGGCTGGAAGTAATCACCGTCAATGCCCCACAGCTGGAGTACCGGACGGGTATCGACCTCGCCCTGTCTGACACGAACCCACTGGCAAGCATTGAGACGTTCCATGAGAACGCGCAGTTCCACGGCGTCCAAACTTTCCTGACGGTTGATAAAGTGGACATCGCGCAACACGGCACACACTTCCGCGTAAAGTATACCGCCACCAGTTCTCACGGGACAATAATGGAGTGGTACAGCAATATCGCGGATGAAAAGTCCGGCGCGTGGACGACCGACACCGGGATGTTCGGCGGCGATGTCAGTCAGACCGTTACGAACAACAGCAACATCCTGAATGTAAAAACTGCCGGAGCTGGAAATCGTTACTACGCCCAGCGCCTTGTGCGGCGGTGCGCCGTATATTGATACCATGACGCCGGATGAGTACGGCCAGATGCTGCTGCTGCCCGGTACGGCGGCGACCGTCGCTAACGGTACGGCAACCTACGAAGCCATTTTGTACTACAAGCCCGAAGAACTGGCGCCGACGCCCACATGGCAGTTTATGACCTATATGGATCACGCGCCGAAATTTTGGGCGGATGCAAATGGCAACCGTTCCAGTGTTGTGACGGCGAACGGCCTGACGGTCACAGTGACAAATACCGATCTTGGCGACGCCTTGTACCAAGGTGTGCCCGGATACAAAGCCATCAAGAGTGTGATGACGATTTCCAATGTGCCCGCCTCGATGTATAACCCGGAGACGCTTACCAAGTATTATTTCCGGTGCATCGGCGCCGCGACCTACACGACGGTCAAGGACACCTACTCTATGGCCCGTGTGGACAAGTGGGGCGGGTTGGTGATCGACTATGCTATCGACCTGCATCACAACGGCGTTGTCAATTACGGCAATACCAACATCATCAACGGCACAACGGTGACGGACGCGGCAGGTATCGTGCAGGCCACAACAGGCCGGCAGTCCTCGGTCTGGACATACCCGAAACTGAGCATCCATGTTCCCGCAGGACATCACATCAATACGGCCATCGTCTATTTTGACAGCAAGGTCGCACACAATGCCAACGACTATATCAGCTACAACGCGCCCGCGCTGAAGAGCCTCGGCATTACAGTGCAGGAGGCGGACGCCAACAAGCTGGTTCTGATTTCTACCACGAAGAACAAGGTGGAGTTGAACACATGGCAAACGGCGCTGCGCAATTACGTTTCGTTCACCACCTATGACAATGCTGATTTCACGGCAAGCAAGGTGGCGGCCGGTACGACGGGCGGCGCAAAGATCCGCTGGGTGGTTGATGAGCTGCGTTTGGCGGGTGTCCGCGTTGACCCGAACACGGGTAAGGCGTTTAAGGTTGTGAACGCCGGTAAGATCATCTCTTGGGATGAGGCGTTTTCGCTGGCCCGCGCCTACGACCCAGACATTGGGACGAACGGCCGGCTGGCAGAGATCACGAACGCTTCTGAAAACAGCCTGATTTACAATCTCAAGGGTGGCAACAACGGCGTGCGTGTGTGGCTGGGCGCGAACAGCACCAGCGGCAGGTGGCAATGGAAAACGAGCGGCGCAGGGGTGTCTTATACGCCGGGCGGCATCAGCGGGGACGGCTCGTATCTGGTGCAAAACTCCAACGGCAGCTGGAGCGGATTGAAAGCGTCGTATGACACTTCCCGTAATGTTACCATGACGAACATCGGTTGCGGGTGGAATTATGGTGACAGCATAACACTGGGCCGTGTAACTACCAGAACGTTCACAAAGACGGCCGGGCATAAGTATTATGTTCTGGCGGCCTTCGGTGACTATGGAGACTCCAACGGAGGCGGCCCGATCAGTTGCGATGACCCGTATTTTTACGCCAACTGTAACTGGGACGGCAGCTGGGACACCTGGCTGACCGGTATCGACGGAATTTACACTGCATCCAGCAGCGGAACAGCGACGGTAAAAATGTGGACGGACAGGTGCGGTACGCCGTTGTACAATAATGGCTATCAAGGCGGCGGCGCAGCACTGTACTATATGAACGTCTACGACCTGACGGCGGCGTTTGGCGCAGGCAAGGAACCGAGCGCGGCGCAGTGCAGCGAATGGTTCCGTGGCAGTACGAACGTGTACAGTATTGGGTATATCCCGTCGAAAACCGTAAAGGTCGGGGAGCAGGTCATCACCGATGTGCGCTACTATGCGGTCGAGTACAATCTTCCGTCTCTGGCTTTTGCCGTTACCGACCATTCCGCAGAGGATGAGACCTTCATCGGCACCAACGCGAAGTATACCCCGCAACCCGGCGACAAGACCGTGACCGCTATCATCAGCGGCAACAGCAAGGTCTACGATGGCACGCAGATTTCTCCCTCCGCTTTTACGGTTTACGGCGGCGAGGGCGCGAGTGAATCCCTGTTCAATATCACCTATACGGTGACGCAGGGCAGCTATGCAAACTACTCTCCGCAAATCGTGGACGGCGACCAATGGAGAGAAACCGGCGCAATTAATACGGCGCGTTACCACGTGGTAGCAGCACTGACGGACGCAGCAATCAAGGCAGGCTGGAAACTCTCTGACGACAGCGTGCTTGAGTGCGACCTCATCATCTATCAGCGTCCCATCAATGTGTACAGCTACCACAACAACCGTGTACGACCAGACCAGCGCCGGCATCATCAACAATATCCAGCCGGAGGCGCGTTCTGGTGACAGCGGCATCATTCCCGGCGACACGGTGCGATTCAATACCACTGCAGTCTATGGCAGCTATGTGGATAAGGACGGCAAGGCCGCGATCCACAACAGCGACACAAACAACGGCGGCAGCGAGTATACCATGTACCGCAACGCCAAGTTGAGCGACCTGTTCATCGTGCACAGCGAGGATTCCGACCCGCATCACAACTACCGGCTGGGCGCCGAGACCTATACCGGCGCCATCAACAAGCGCCCGGTGGTCGTGCACAGCCTCTATCTGGAGGAACCCGACCATCCGCGCAATGTCAAGACCTATGACAGCACCAATCAGGCGACTATTACGGATATTCTGATCGACAACGTGCTGCCCGGCGACGAAATTGACTGAAGCAGCAGACGATGACCGGCACCTACGCGACCGCGCAGGCAGGGGAAACCCTGACCGCCGACGGCAAGACGCAGAAAGACCGGCTCAAGAAGCTGCAGGAGAACGTCATTACGGCGTCCACCAACGCGGAACTGACAGGGAACGACTTTGGAGACTATTTCATCGAGAGAGAGTCCTATTCCGGCGCCATCTGTCGTGAAGTGCTGGAGGTGCGCATCAAAAATCAGGTCAAGCTGTATGGCGAGGCCGACATTGAAACACCGTGGCACATCAACGCCTTTGACGCAAACAGCACATCCAACCCGGACGGCTGGCTGAGTATTACAGGGCTGAAAGGCGCCGATAAGATCGAGCTGAACGATAGTTTCTTCCGGCTGGGCGCGTTTGCTCCGGACGGCTCGACGATTGCCTTTGGCCCGCAGACCCCCTGTTGGGCGGTATCCGGTCACGGAAACCGGCATTACGGAAACAAAAACCTGCCGGTGCTCAAAAACTATATCGTCGCCGTCTATGACGGGCAGTTGGAGATCGAACCGCGTGAAGTGGTCGTTACAGCCTCCGACGGCGACTGGTATGAGAAAGCCGAGGGTGTTCCCGAAGTCCATGCGACCTTTGAGGTGCAGAACGACGACAGGGAAACCTATCGGATGGTTGGCGCGGACAACACCAGCCGCTACGCAGATATGCGGCTGATGAACGACGACACGGTGGAGAGATTCATCCGTGCCACCGACGGGGCAACACCGGCGGCATCCTCGCTCACCGGCCAGCTGCGTACAATCCTCACCAACGAGGCACGCGAGTACGAGGAGGACGGTGTGAAATCCACCATGCTGCGCAACGGAAGCAATATCTGGTACGACACGGCGTGGTACGTTCACGCGCCCGCCCGGTATCTCGACCTTGAGGCGGAGTATACGCTCTACCCCTGCGAATGGTGCGAGCAGTACCACGGCTTTGCGATGGGCACAGATCACTGGCACATCACCGGGTATGAGACAAAGGTCAATCAGGACGCCGAAAAAGGCGATGTGCTCACGGTTGCGACCGTGGAAAATCTGCTGGGCGAGACGGTGCAGAACTACAAGCTGCGCTTTGTCAGCGGTAGCGCTGCGCGTGCATCCGAAGCTGCGTTTCCAGTTGAAAGCGACGGTGCCGATGTATGTGTGCATGTATGCCTACAACGGCGACGGCGAGGTGGTTGAACCGACCGAGTACGGTATCACCAACTACTCCAACGGCTCGATCCGCGTCACCGACATTAACGTGGACTCCACCGGCGGCGGGTTCCTGATCACCGACAAGGCCCCGCTCGACCTGCTGCGCGGTGAAATGAGCATGAATATGTTCGGCACGCAGCTTGTGCCCGGCGCCAACACCCCGGCAAACCCGGAACGCTGGATCGCCGCAGCGGATGCATCTGGGGGCGTAGATGGCGTGTTCCTGCACCTGCCGCTGGAATGCTATATCGCCAGCGGAAACGTCAACGATGAAACGGTGTGTACGCCCGTTGCCAAGGTGCAGTACACCATCGCAGAGTACGGCAAGACCGTGCCGGAGGTCGATGATGCGGAACTGCCCGAATATATCCACGGCGAACCCGTGACACCCTCTACGACAGGCTGATTTTTCCCGGAGCTTTCCATAGCTCGCTCCTTTCTCAACGGCGCCCCGCGCATGGCGAAAGCTGTGCGCGGGGCGCTTTGGGTAGGGTGTGCGACCACTATAGCAGAAAGTGTTTGATAAAATATGATTTTATCGAGTATAAAAGATAAAATATAAAATCATGCATTGAATTTCATTTGTAAATGGTGTATACTATATGTACTATAGGGAAAGGATGCGCTATATGATAAAACGAGAAACGTATATGGAACGTATCCGTCCGTTTATCGGGAGCGCCTTGATTAAAGTTATGACTGGTATTCGGCGCGCCGGAAAATCCGTTATGCTGGAGCTGATCCAAGCGGAATTGCTGGAATCAGGTGTAAGCAGCAATCAATTTATTACCATCAATTTTGAAGACATGCGATATGCAAATTTGTTAAATGCCGCAGATCTGCATACGGAAATTTTGAGGCGGGCCGACACGATCCAAGGCAAAGCATATCTGTTCTTTGATGAAATCCAAGAGGTACAGGGATGGGGAAAAATGCGTCAATTCCCTCCGTGTTGCCTTAGACTGCGATATCTATATCACTGGTTCCAACGCAAAGCTGCTCTCAGGAGAATTGGCGACCTATTTGGGCGGACGGTATGTAGAATTTGTTATCTATCCGTTTTCTTTTGCAGAGTTTATAAACCTTTATCGGGAAACGGATGCCTCTGTATCTGTGCAGCAGAGTTTCCAAAGATATCTTCTGGCTGGCGGTATGCCATACCTTTCCAACATTCATTTTGCCGCAGAGCCTTCCAGACAATATCTTTTTCGACCTGTTCAACTCCGTCCAACTCAAAGATATTGTGAAGCGCAACGGAATCAGGGATGTGGATTTGCTGGAAAGAATCATCGCCTATGTTATGGCGAATATCGGCACAACCTTTTCTGCGTCCTCACTTGTGAAGTTTTTCAAAAGTGAGCGCCGCTCCGTATCTGTAGATACGGTTCTCAATTATATCAAATACTGTTGTGAAGCTTACTTGTTTTATCAAGTGAAACGAGAAGATTTACAAGGTAAACAAATTCTTTCTTCCAATGAAAAATATTATATTGCCGATCACGGCATCCGAGAGGCAGTATATGGGGGTAATCTGCAAAGCATTAACTTGATCCTCGAAAACATCGTTTATCTGGAGCTGCTACGTCGTGGCTATACCGTAACTGTCGGTAAGGTAGGAGACAGGGAGATAGATTTTGTTTGTGATAAGCAGGGAGAAAGACTCTATGTGCAAGTGGCATATCTTCTGGCGGACGAAAATACTATTAAACGCGAATTTGGCGTATACGATGCAATAAAAGATAACTTCCCAAAATATGTTGTCACAATGGATGAGCTTGACATGAGCCGGAACGGTATCAAACATCGGAATATCCGGGATTTTTTGACGGCAGAAAGCTGGGATTGACGGAATTTAGGAAGCGCCCCGCGCACAGCTTTTGCCATGCACGGGACGCTTTTTTTGTCGTACAAAAAAAGGCTTGACTGCCCACAAAAGCGTTGCACAATAGACCACAAGGAGTGAGGCGTATGATTCTTTCCATCCAACTGACGAAAGAAGAAAAATTGGTCGCGGAAAATTATGCGAGGCGGCACTCGATGTCCTTGGAGAAAGCCTTTAGGGAGGCACTGTTTGAGCGAATCAAGGAAGAATGCGGTGCCGCTGCAGCGTTGGATGAGGCGCAGGCTCTCGCGGCTGCCATGGAGGATTTGGAAGCCGGGCGGACAGTGGATGGAGATACCGCAATTTCCAATGTAAGGAGAAAGTACGGTGTCTGATTAAAATTAAGCTTTGGCGACAATTAGAAAGCGCCCGTGCATGGCGAAATGCTGTGTGCGGGGCGCTTTTGCACGCGAAAACTTTTCGGAAAAAGTGCAAAAAACATCTTGAGGTATTGTGCAAAAGTCCTTAAACTATGAGGTAAGGATGAGATAAAAGGTGGTGGTGCGCAATTCACAAATAGTGCCCAATAAGGCACACACCCGGCTAAATGGCTGCCGACGCGGGGGGGAACCTGCGGCGCGGCTGTTTAATAGAAACGACCGACCAACCAAACAAACATTACAATGGAGGTTAAGATGACAAAATTCAAGAAATTCCGCCGGATTCTGGCGGGCGTCCTGTGCTGCGCTATGGCTTTCAGCTGTATGAGCGTCGCAGCTTTTGCTATGGATGACATGACCGAACCGAACTCTGTCCTTGTGGAGGACAACCACGAGAGCGCCACTATGAACCCTGTGAAGACCGTCACTCCCATCGGCGGCAGCGCCTTCTACAAGATCGACGGTGACACCGTGATCTATGCCGACCGCGACGACGGCACCGGCTGGACCGCCGTGCCCTCTGCCTACATTCTGGGCAGCGAGTACAATGAGGGCAATATTGCCTACGGTATGTACGTCGTGAATACCGATGAAGTCCGTTTTGTAGCCATGAGCGATTGCCGCGATATGGGCGACGGCAGCTTCACCTTTATCCACGGCACCAAGGACAGCGCCGCTGTTTCCGAGGAAGTGGATACCGCCACCAACGATGATCCCACCATGTCCACGCAGTTTTTCGTGAACATCGAGAACGGCATCGACCCGGACGGCCCCCCACAGCGAGGAGACCGTGATTCCCGGTACGGACGACCCCGCGTGGAGTATGAGGTCACTGTTTCCAACAAGACCGCCTATCAGCTGAAGGCCACTGTGCCGATGCATGTCTGCATGTACGGTTTCCGTGGCGACGGCAGCATTGTGACTCCGACCAAGGACGCCTACCAGCTGAAGAACTACTCCACCATCAACGAGGGTTCCAAGGCTACCATCGTGGACATCACCAAGCTGACCCACTACGCCCGCATCTACGACGAGAACCATTCCGACGAGGAGCTGACCGCGATTGCCTTCAATACTAACGACGGTTCTTACCGCTACTGGTATGGCAAGAACCCCGACTTTTTCCGATCTGGGCGCTGAGTGGGTCGTCAATATGGACGTTGCCGATGAGCACCTGAACGCTTCCGGCGAGGTCTACGCGATCTATATCGACGACGCGTGGGATTTCAAGGCCGCCGGCGTTCTGGACGGCGACTGCCTGCGTCAGACCGTGGATAAAATCGACCCGGCTCATCCCCTGAGCGAGTCTGGTCTACAAGGACGAGTACGACTTTGGCACTGCCTTCTCGGTCGGCGATTTCGTTGAGGGCGGCGAGGACAAGGGCCTGGCTCTGAAAGTCACCGGCCTGCAGGCCCAGCCCGCCACTTGGCGTCTGGTTCCCCTGAGCACCACTTCCATGAAGCGCGGCGAGCTGATGATGAGCCTTGCTCCTGAATCCGCGATCTCCAACGCTTCCGCCATTGACCTGTCCGCCTGCAGCGCCGAGACCGACATCACCGAGCGCGGCTGGTTCATGAGCGCCCCGGAGGTTGACGAGAACGGCATTGTGCAGCCCGATAAGGCTACCCTCCTGCCGATGACGACCTTTGCGCAGATGGCCGGCGGCAACGTCAACGACGCCGGCTGCAGCCCTGTCGTGAAAGTCACCTACACCGTTACCCCGATGTTCGACATCGACGACGGCCAGACCGAAACTGTCGGCGGGGATGCTGTTACCAGCAACCGCTAAAATTCTGCGCGGTATCGCGTAAAAACGCCGCCCGCTGCCCGGATGCGTCCCTCAGCATCCGGCGCGGCGGGTGGTTGTCCTATATATAGAGAGCAAAGCCTCCGCGCGGCATAGGACGGAAAACGGGCAGAACGCCCGGCTGATTGCTCTGTGAACACACAGAAACAGAAGGGAAAGGAGCATCCAACAATGGACGAACAGACTACACCTCAGACACCGGAGAAACCGAAAAAAAAAAGAAGGGAAAGAAGCGAACGCGCAGAATCATTCTGGTGATCGTTCTGCTGCTGCTCCTGCTGCTGGGCGGCATTTTCGCCTACCGGCACTTTGTCGGGGTACAACCCAACGACACCGTGCTGCTGGAAGAAAACATCAAGGCAAAGCTCGGACAGCTTGAGGACAAGAGCAACGAGGAAATTGAGGCGGCGCTGAATGAGGTCGTCGAGGAGGGACGGTCTGCATCAGCATCAATATGAACCCGGTCTTTTCCAGCGGTAAGGCCGAGGGCACGTTGAAAATCGAGAACGGCCCCATGAACCTCTACAACCAACGTGTCGTCATCACGCTGGCGGAAACGGGCGAGGAAATTTACCACTCCGGGCTGATGCCGGTGGATTCCCATATCCAGACCGACAAGCTGGATGTGGAGCTGGAAGCCGGCGAGTACGATGCGATTGCCACGTTCCACGCCTATGACGTGGAAACCGACGCGGAAATCGGCGCGGCCATCGCGCAGATCCGTATCTCGGTGCTGTCCTGAAACGGCACGGGAAATAGAACAAGGAGGTATCTTGAGTCATGCCGAAAAAGACAAAACCTTTTGTACGCGCGCTGTGTGTGCTGCTCGCTCTTGTAGCGGCGCTGTCCCTCACGATGGTAACGGCGTTCGCCGAGGAGCTGCCGGTGGAGCGGGCAACGGAAAACTCCGCGACGGTATCCGATGAGGTGGACACAGCGGACAACAGCGATCCGCACATGGGCACCACTTACTATATGTATCTGGCGCCCGACATCGTGGCTACGAACCCACCCGACATGGGTGTGAGCGGCCCCAGCACGGATGCACTGATCCTGCTGGCCGTTGCGGTGGGCTGCGCGTATCTGTGTGTGTCTGCTTATGCACATGGCGGCAAAGACGAGCAGGCGGCCGACGCAGTGTAAAGGCCGTCGGTTTGCCAAAGTTTTGAGCGCACTGCTGCTGGTTGCGTTTCTCGCAATCAGCGGCTGTGCCGCCCGGCAACTGTATCAGGACTATCTCGTGCGTCACACACAGGCACAGCTGACGCAGCTGCACAGGGCGGTAAGCACGGAAACCGTGGAGGAACAGGTCAACAGTGATTGGTCGCGGGGTATGCTGGAACTGAATCCGGACTATGTGGGCTGGCTCACCGTTTACGGAACTGAGGTGGACGGCCCGGTCGTTCAGGGCGAGGACAACGACGAATACCTGCGCACCGATTTCTACGGCGATTATAGTATCGGCGGCGTCTTCTTCATGGATTGTCTTGTGGATCTGGAACAGGACGGCAACCTGATGATCTACGGCCATATGATGTACGACGAAACCATGTTCGGCCCACTGCGCAAGTACCGGGACGCTGCCTTTTTTCAAGGAAAACAACGTCCTGCGCTGGGAAGACAGAAACGGCGAGCACTTCTACAAGTTTGTCGCCGGCCTAATACTGCCGGATACGGCGGACGACACCGAGTACATCGACTTCCGGCAATGGCTGAACGAGCAGGATGCTGAAACCACACAGCGGATGCTGGAAATCGTGGAGGAAAACGCATATATCTTTCAGCCGGACATCATGCGCGACGGCAGCGAAAAGTATCTATTCCTGATGACCTGCACCAACAACGGCGCGAACCGGCTTTTGCTGGTCGCCGAACGTATGGACTAAAGCGGCGGCGCTTCCCGATACCGGGAGCGGCCGTTTTTAGTACAAATCACGCAAAATGTACATTGAAAAAATTGGGAATTTATGGTATACTGAAAGCGATAAAGGTTCACTGAAAGCCGGCGCCTCGATGCGCGGGCTGATTTCATTGTACCGTTTCCAAAGAGTGTCGTATTGGACACATAGTGGGGAGAGACGCATGAGAATTATTTTGCGCGGGGTGCCGCCGAGCCTGAACGCGTTTGCGGGCAGGAAAACACATGGGAGTACCGCAAGGCCAAAAAAGAATGGACAGAGGCGGTGCAGTGGATGTGCAAGACGATACCGCACGGGCCGCCGCCGGACAAGGCGATGGTGCGTATCGACTACTACTTTCCCGACAGGCGCCGGCACGATGCCGATAACTACTGCGGCAAGCTGCTGCTGGATGGCCTGACAAAGGCGGGCGTCATTGCAGACGACGATTTTGCGCACATCTCGCTTTCGGTGCATGGATATGTGGATAGGACAAATCCGCGCACGGAGATCACTGTGCTGGCGGAGGACGAATAACAGCGCTGACAGAGGCGCGCCGAATGCCTACGGGCAAGGAGGGAGAAATGCTACTGGGTCACAATGAACCGGTGTACAAGAACCTGTGTGAGACGCTGGAAAAGCACAAAGAAAGCAATCGTTGTCACCTTCACGGGCGGCGGAAAATCGTTTCTTGCAAGCGAATATCTGGCGGAGAGTGGGCTGCACGCTCTGGTGGTCTGCCCAAAACGGACGATTTGCAGCCAGTGGGCAGCCTTGAACCAAAGCGTGGATACGATGACATACAGCGCTTTCGCGAAAGTACCGCTGGAAGATCTTCTCCGCTACGAGGCCGTCATTCTGGACGAGGCGCATCACTGCGGCAGCCGTGTTTGGGGCGCAAGAGCAAAAGAGCTGACGGAAAATACGGCCGGCGTTGTGATTGGTCTGACCGCTGACTCCGTTCGTTGGAGCGACGGCGGGAAGGATGTCGCGCAGGAGCTGTTCGATGGGCACATCGTGAAAGGCTATTCGCTGCAGGAGGCGATAGAGCAAAACATCGTGAGGCCGTTTTCGTATGTCTGCACGATTATCGGCTTTAACCGGATGATTCAGGAACGCGTCGAGCGGTTAAGCAACGGAAAGCTGGATGCCCGTCTGAGAGCGAAAGCAGAACATCTCATAGCCCGGCTGAAGCTGGATGCGGAGGCGGCCGCGTCGGTGACGGATGTGCTGCGGCAGTATATGCCCGCAAATCAAAAAGGGATCGTGTTCACCGACGATATTGCGGCGATTGAGGAGGCGCGCGGACTGATGAATGAGGCGTTCCCCGATATGTCGTGTTACACGATTCACTCAAAGCAGTCCAAAGAAAAGAATGAGGCGCAGTTGGCCGCATTTATGCAGGCACCGACCGCCTGTATCATCTCGGTAAAAATATGCTGGGCGAGGGCGTCCATGTGGACGGCGTTAATTTCATTGTGATGCTGCGCCGGACACAATCCCCGACTGTGTATTTTCAACAGATTGGGCGCTGCACGAAGGTTGGCAGCGACGGCGAACCTGTGATTTTGATATTGTGGGCAACCGCTGCACGCTCCGCATGATCGAGGTGAAAAAAGCTGAATTTCTCGGCCTGTCCCGGCGGGATGGAGAGAAAGAAAGGCGGCAGTTTGTTCTCTCAAGCTATCTTGAAGATGGTTTGAGAGTGCTGGATGAGATTGACGAGCTGCTGAATCAGTGGCGGCCGTGGAGTGTTGAGGAGGATGAGATTATAAGAAAATTCTATCCCAGTGGGGGCTGGAAACCTGTTCACGCCTATCGAACCGCACGAAAAATTCTGTTCGTGATCGAGCTTGTTTTTGGGAATTGCCAGATCTAACTACTATTGGAAAAAAGAAGAGGATGACATTCTGCGAAAATATCACCCAAAAAGAAGGGCACAACCGTTTGCTCCCGTTTGCCTGGCCGAACAAGAAACGCCATCAAAGCAAGATTAGCCACCCTTGGAATTGTTGCGCCAAACAACCGTTGGACAAAAGAAGAAGACAATATCCTACAAGAATATTATCAATAGAAGGCTTGGCTGCATGTTCTCGTTTGCCTGGCCGCACAAGAGCTGCCACCCAGCAGCGAGCTGTCAACCTTGGACACTTTATGTCTTCCCGATGGACAGAGGAAGAAGACAACATCTTACGAGAGCAGTATCAATAGAAGGTATGGCTGTATGTTCTCGTTTGCCCGGCCGCTCAAGAAATTCCGTCCATGCAGCGAGTTTTTCCGCCTTAATCTTACCGTGTCTTCCCGATGGACAAAGGAAGAAGATGATATTCTGCGAACGCATTATCCGAAAGAAGGCGTGGCCGTCTGCTCGCGAATACCGGGCCGCACAAAGAAGCAACCATGTCACGAGTCTCGCATCTTGGTATCGCTTCACGCCGCAGGCGGTGGACAAAGGGAGAAGATGACATTTTGAGAAAATATTATCCGATAGAGGGTACGGGCTGTATATTCTCGTTTGCCTGGTCGCACAAGACATGGAATCCAAAAAGAGAGTTGTTGCCTCAGCCTTCATGCAGAAGAGGCACAAGCCACAAACAGATTGCCAAGTGGAGGAAAAAAAGAAGTGGATGAAAAAGGTGTCGCCGTACAGGGATGTGCTGCGATTGTGCGCACGATGGAGCATCCTGCAAAAGCT
>VOFE01000844.1_pt1 | contig 66573 bp, 104 predicted proteins | sample 5384071 | NCBI WGS metagenome assembly VOFE01 (sample SAMN12384724, study PRJNA508395) | human gut metagenome | isolation source: healthy gut D | host: Homo sapiens
GCTCGCCGCTACTTGGGGTATCTCGTTTGATTTCTTTTCCTCGGGTTACTTAGATGTTTCAGTTCGCCCGGTTCCCTTCTCATGCTCTTGGGCATGGATGGCTGTGCATCATCACAGCCGGATTGCTCCATTCGGATGTCTGCGGGTCGCCGATTATTTGCATCTCTCCGCAGCTTTTCGCAGCTTGTCACGTCCTTCGTCGGCAGATATCGCCAAGGCATCCACCGTATGCTCTTAGTATCTTAACTTACGTTTTTTACCTTGACTTTTGTTTCTTTTTCCCGGGGAAAGGGTTCCCTCTCTCCGGGTTTCCTTCAGTACGCCAGAAAATTTTTCTCTTTCGTGAAATCTTTTCTTTCGTTTCTTCTTCTATACAGTTTTCAAAGAACAGTGTCCCAGCTTGTCTGCCGGGATGGTGGAGATGAGGAGAATCGAACTCCTGACCCCCTGCTTGCAAGGCAGGTGCTCTCCCAGCTGAGCTACACCCCCATGGTGCTTTTTTCAAAGCTTTTTCCATCGTTTTTTCTTTTTCTTTTTCTTGGAAAAATGTGGTGGGCCTAACTAGACTTGAACTAGTGTACCAAATCATCCCTCACTGTCAATCCCTTTTTTTTTAATTAATTTTTAACTTATCATTTTATGCGGAAGGACAACCACTAGATGTGGTAGAACTATTGGGCAAACTGTATTATAATTTGTAGGAAACCTGTGAAAAAGTTTTTTGTCAGGAGGAATTGATTTTGAACTATATGGGCAGATATTACGCGTGGCTGCACGATCCTCTGCTGGACGAGGATCTGCGGAGGGAGCTTCTCGCCATCCGCCAAGACGACCAGGAGATCAAAAACCGGTTCTATGATGATATTGATTTTGGCACCGCCGGCCTCCGGGAGAGATCGGCGCCGGCTCCATGCTGATGAACACCTATAACATCAAGCTGGCCAGCGAAGCCTTAAGCCGGGTGCTCCTGGAGAACCGCCAGGCCATTCAAGGAGTGGTTATCGCCTGTGACTCCCGCCACCGCTCCCAGGATTTTGCCCGGGAGGCCGCTCTGGTCTTCTGCGGCAGCAGGATTCCCCGTATATCTGTTTTCGAGATCACCCCGGTGCCCATCCTCTCCTACGCCATCCGGCATCTGAATTGTGCCGCGGGCATCACCGTCACAGCCTCCACAACCCGCCCCAGTATAACGGCTATAAGGCTTATGCCGCCTATGGCGGACAGCTGCCCCCGCCGACTGTACCGCCGTGCTGTCCTACATGCGCCGTCTGTCCTCCCTGGCCGACGTCGCCTATATGACGGAGGAAGCGGCCCTTCGAACCGGACGGCTGCACTATGTAGGCAAGGACGTACTGGCTTCCTATTATAAAGAGGCGCTCCAGGGGATCCTGTCCCCGGAGGCCATCCAACAGAACGCCGATCTTCCCATCGCCTATACCCCCTCTTTGGCGCGGGAAACCACCCGGTCCGGGAGTTGCTAAAGCAGGCGGGCTTCCACAACGTCAAAGTGGTAAAAGAGCAGGAACGGCCCAATGGGGATTTCCCTGGGCTCAAGGCTCCCAATCCCGGGAGGATGACGCCCTTCGCCTGGTGATCCGGGACGCCAGAAGCAAGGCGCCGCCCTGGCTTTGGCCACCGACCCTGACAGCGACCGGCTGGCCATCGCCATCCCCAGAATGGGGAATACCACAAGCTGACCGGCAACCAAGCGGCGTGTCTGCTGCTCTATTACCGGCTTTCCCGGATGAAGGAGCTGGGCCTTCTCCCGAAAAACGGCTTGATCCTCCGCTCCATCGTAAGCACCTCCCTGGCGGATCGGATTGCCGCCGGCTTTGGCCTTGCGGTAACGGAAGTCCTTACAGGATTCCGCTATGTATCCCAGCAGATCGACCTCCACGCTGAAAAGGGCATTCCTCTGGTGTTTGCCTTTGAGGAAAGCTATGGCTATCTGTGCGTGGACCTATCCCGGGATAAGGACGCCGTATCCTCCGCCCTCTATCTGTGCGAGGCGGCCTGCTACTACCGGAGCCAGGGGAAAAGCCTCATAGATGTGATGACCGAAATCTACGAAACCTATGGCTACCAGGAGGGCGGGCGGATACCCTTCCCTTCCCCGGCCCCCGACGGCCTTCATGAGATGGCGGCCATCATGGCCCAGGCCCGGGAAGAGCTGCCGGAGGCCATCGCGGGTAAACGGGTGCTGGCGGTCCGGGACTATCAGGCCAGCGTCCGCGCCACAGGCGGCGTCCAGGAACCCCTTGCGTATCCCAAGTCCAACGTGGTGTTCTACGAGCTGGAGGGAGGCAGCTGGGCCTGTTGCGGCCCTCCGGCACAGAACCCAAGCTGAAGGTCTATGCCTCGGCGGCGGGCGCCACCCAGGAGGAGGCCCACGCCCTTTTAGATGCCATCCTTCTGGACAGGAAGGACTGGATCAGCAGATAACGCCTTACCAAGATCAAAAAGGACCCGTCCCATATGGGGCGGGTCCTTTTTGCGTTTTCGTTATTCCATCAGCTTGCGCGCGGTCTCCAGAACCGCGTCCAGCTTCTCCTGATTGGGCCGCATCCTGCAGGTGGCGGTGCCCACCACCTTAAGGCCGATCTGTTCCATACGCTGGGCTAGGAAGCCTGCGGCCTCCCCGCTCCATCCAAAGCAGCCAAAGGCCAGGGCCTTCTTGTTCCGGTTGGTAATGCAGCTGGTCCGGGCCAGCACGTCCCAAATGGGCAGCAGGGCGTCCCGGTTAAGGTGGGAGACCCCAGGGCAGGAAGTCCGCCTCCCCCGATGGCGGCGGAAACGGCATCCACGCCGTCCTCTGCCACATCCATCAGCCGGATGTCCGCTCCCATTTCCGTAAGCTCCCGGGCGATGGCCTGGGCCAGGACTCAGGTATAGCCGTAGCAGGAAACATAGGCCACCACGCCTTGGGGCTTCTCCCCTTGGCTTCCGGTCTGGACCACTCCTCATAGCGGTTCACCGCGCCCATGGGATCCCGATTCAAAACCGGCCCATGGGACGGGCAGATCATCCGGATGTCCAGGTCCCGGATGGCGGCAATGGCCTTCTGCACATGGGGCTTAAAGGGGCCCATGATTACGTCAAAAAGCTAATACTTCTGCTCGCTGTACAGCTCGGCCACGTCCATGGTCTCCTCCAGCACCCCGGGAGCGGCATGGTGGAACCCAAAAGCGTCGCAGCTCATAAGCACCCCATCCTCCTTCACATAGGTGAAGATGGAATCGGGCCAATGGAGGAAAGGGGGCGGAAATGGTTTGAAGGGTCACGCCGCCCAAATCGATGATCTCCCCATCCTTGGCCCGGATGCTCTCAAAGGGGCCGTTTACGATTTCCTTGGCCACGTTGAGCCCGGCCTGGGAGGCCACGACTACGGCCTTGGGGCATTTTTCCAAAGGCGGCCGATGGAGCCGCTGTGGTCCGGCTCGGTGTGATTCATAACGATGTAGTCCAGGCTGCCAAGATTCACGCCCTCGGCCTCCATGATCTCCAGCCACCGGTCAAAGAAGGTCTCCTTAACGGTGTCGATGATGGCGGACTTCTCAGTGCCCTTTACATAATAGCTGTTGTAGGTGGTGCCATACTGGGTATGCATCACCACGTCAAATACCCGCAGATCAGGATCGCTGACCCCGATGTAACGGACATGTTCGGTCAATTTCATTGGGATTCCCTCTAAATCGAAAACCGGGGGCCTGGGATAATCCCATGCCCCCAGCGGTTCGGCTCGTTCGGCTACTCTACCTTGGCAAAGGCGTCCTTGCCCAGGCCGCAGATGGGACAGGTAAAGTCCTCGGGAAGGTCCTCAAAGGGAGTTCAGGAGCGATGCCCTGGTCGGGTACTCCAACGGCGGGATCGTATTCCCAGCTGCAAGCGGTGCAGTAATATTTATCCATGCTATCGTCCTCCTTGGTGCTTTTTTCCTATTATAGCATTCCATCGCTCTCGAATCCATATACCTTGGAAATTCGGAGGATCCCTTTTTCAACAAATCCCCATATAAAAAATGAAACTATGACCGTAAAACCATTAAAAGGAACCCTGCTCCCCCCCGCCTGGTCCACCGAATCACCGGGTGCCGCCGAAGGGACCGCGGGCAACAAGTCCGTCTTGGGTACGGTAGTCCTCCCCAAAGTGCATGGGAGCGAACACCCGGGTAGGGATGGCGGAAAGGAAGGCCACGGCGCCGTTGGCGGCATCAGGGGCCCAGGCGGCCGTCCACCGGGAACATCGCCAGATCCAATGTGGAGACGTCTCGGGGAAAGGGCCGCCAGCTCCTCCCGGTAGGCCCGAGTATATCCCTGGGCCTCTTCCGGGGGGCACCTCCTGGTTCCAGTGCCAGTCATTGAGATCCCCGGCATGGAAAAACCGCTTTCCCTCGGCCTCCACATAGAAGGAAACGCCCAGATCGGTGGAGCCATAGGCCCGGATGAACGCCAGCTCATCCCGATACGCCTCCCTTTCTCCAAAAACACTACCGGAGACCGAAGGGTTTGGGTACCTTGTCCTGGGCCTCCCGGGCCACCACATAGACCACGTCCTTCCGGCAGTTTTCATAGCCGAACACTACGGGGTTGAGATGGTCCCCGTGGCTGTGGGAAATCAGCACATACAGCCGTCCCGGCAGGAGAGCCCCTCCTCGTCCATCACACCGTGACAAAGCCCCCGCCCCTCCCCCTGATCGAGATAATAATCCATGAGAAAGGATGCTTTTTCCCCATGTACCAGCATGCCGCTGTGGCCCAGATAGATCAATTCCATAACGGTTCCTCCTTACATATCCTCTTCCAAAGGCATGGTAAGCGCTTCTCCTGTCCGCAGCAAAAACAAGATCACCTCTCCCACCCTAAGGCCCATGGTCCGTTCCATGGCCCGACGGTAGATGCGCATCTGATGGCGGTAGCGCTCCTGCAACGCAAGGATTCCCCCGCCCGGCCGTACATAATCGGTTTTATAGTCCAGGATGATCAGCCTGCCATCCTCCACAAAGGCACAGTCCACAATGCCTTGAACCATCACCTCGCCGTCCCCCTCCATCAAAAGCTCCCGGGCTGGTACCACAAGGTTGAAGGGCAGCTCCCGATAAACCAGGGGGCTGGATGCTACCCGGGCGTAAACAGGAGACTTCACAAAACCCAGGATCATAGCGGGATCCAGCGCCTCCGCCTCCCGCTGGGTCAACAACTCCCGGCGAACCAGGCCCTCCAGCTGGGCGGCCAAGTCCCCAGCGGTAGCAATAGCCGAGAGATCCAGGAGCATCATGGCTTTGTGGACGATGGTTCCCCGTTCAGCGCCGGTAAATCCCTCTTCCTCCCCCCACAAACCGGGGCGGACCAGCTCCAGCCGTTCCTCAGGGGCTGTGCCCACGGCGGAAGGGGCCGCCCGCTGGGGCTGCTTTTACCTGGTCCTCATAGGGGTACCGGTAGTCCAGCCTGTGGGCCAGTTCCTCCATCTCCCGTGGGTCGGCCTCCTGGGCCAGTCGGGCAAAGGTGGGCCGCTGGGCCGCCCCGAAGCCGGGGGACCTCCGTGAGCCGTTCCACCGCAAAGGCCTCGGCCGCGGGCAGAATCCAATCTAAGGGACACCGAGCGGATTGAGCCGCTGGAGGCACCGTTTCCCCGTCCGCCGTAGCCACCACCAGGAGCTCCTGTTCCCCCGGGTCAGGGCCACGTAGAGAATGCGCATCTCCTCCTCCAGGTTCCGGCGGCGGATGGCCGATCCCATGGGTTCCCGCAAAGGGCCGTCCTCCGCTCCCCCCTCCCGCAGAAGGGGCAGCGCCACGCCCAGGTCCCGGTCCACCGGCACCCCTCGGAGGTCGGCGGTGTTAAATCGGCTTTCAGCAGCGGCAAAGAACACCACTGGAAACTCCAGCCCCTTGCTGCCGTGAACCGTCATGATCCGCACCGCATCGCCAGCGGCGCTGAGAGCAATGGGCATCTCCCCGGCCGGCGTGGCTGTCCTCCCGAACCCGATCCAGCACCTTCAAAAACTCATAGAGGTTTCCACCTCCTCGCTGGTCAAATTCCCGGGCATAGGCCAGGACGGCCGCCAGGGGGGAAAGGTTGTCCTCTTTGAGGGAGTATAGGTCCAGGGGCCCGCCAGCTCCCCTTTGATCCGTGCCACCAGCCGTTCCACCCCGTATACGGCGGCATAACGGCGGTATTCCGCCATCCTTCGGCGAAAATCGGTAACGGCCTCCAGAAGGGGGCCCGGCGTTTGGTAGGCGCTAAGGGCCTCATGGTAAGCTCCCTCCCGGCAGCTCAGCCGGATGGCGGCCAGGTCGTCGGCGGAAAGCCCCCATAGGGCAAGGGCAGCTAACAAAGCGGTATCGTCCAAAGGATTGTCCACATACCGCAGCAGGCCCAAAAGCGCTTCCATGGAGGGGGTTCCAAAATAGCCCGCCATAGGCGGGGTTACAGCGGGGATGCCGGCGGCGCTGAGCACCCTCTGTATCTCTCCTGCCCTATCCCCTATGCTCCGCAAAAGGATAACCATATCCCCATACCGGTATCCCTCTCCCCGCAGCCGTTCCATCTCCCGGGCCATGACCAGCGCCTGAGCAGCGGCGTTAGTAAGCTCCTCCTCCCGCAGGTCGGGAACCAGCAGCAGCCGAGGGCGTTCCCCCGCTCCCCCTGCCGGCCGGGGATCAGCCGATGCTCCTTTTGATAATCCACCCGTCCCAGCTCCGGGGTCATGCAACGGTCAAACACGGCGTTGACGGCCTCCAAAATGGCGGGGCTGCTGCGGAAGTTATGCTGCAGCTGAACCGCCAAGCAATCCTCCCGCTGCCCCGGTAGTCCTCAAACCGCCGGAGAAATAGGGTGGGCTCGGCATCCCGGAATCCGTAGATGCTCTGCTTGATGTCCCCCACAAAGAACTGATTTCCCGGCAGCAGGTCGATGACCGCCTGCTGAAGGGGCTTACATCCTGATATTCGTCCACAAACACGTATTTGTATCGATGCCCCAGCTCCTCCTGGACCAACGGATCCCGGAGAACCCGGAGAGCCAGATGCTCCACATCGGAAAACTCCAACAGCCGCAGAGCGCTCTTCTCCTGATCCAGAAGCCGCCGGTATTCCAGCGCCAGCTCCCGGAGCAGGTCCGCCTGGGGCAGAAGCTCCCGGAGCGCGGCCCGATTCTCCTCCGGGGAGCGCAGGTAGACGGGACATTTGCCCGCCCAAGCGATGGCGGCTTTGGCGGCGTCCACCCGTTCCTTGACATAATCCCGAAGCTCCGGCTCCTCCCGGTTCAAAGGGGTAATCCGGGGAAATACAAGGGCGTGTAGAGCCGCCAGGGCCTGGGGCCCCGGCTCCAGCGTTAGCGCCTCCCGGACGCCTAGGACACAGCCCCGCAGCTCGCCCAAGTATTTTTCCGCTCCCGGAGCCCCTTCCTCCACCGCCCGGACCGCCTCCTCCACCGGAAGGAGCAGCTCACAGTGAAGCCGCTCCCGGGCCTCTTGGGCATATTCCGCCAGCCAAGCGGCGTCGGCATAGGGCTGGGTCAGGCGGGCATAGAACCCCCCCCGTTCGGGCAGGGTCTGGGCGGTCTGATCCACCCGCTGGATCAATTGGGCCAGAGCCCACTCCCCGCCGCAGCGGTCCACCAGATCATAGAACCCCTGATCCCCCGTGGAGAACCGATCCTCCATAAGGATTTCCATGACCCGGGTAGACAGCATAGCCCGCTGAATCTCCCCACAAGGGAAAACATGGGATCCACCCCGGCGGCATGAAAAAACTCCCGGACCAAATCCAGGCAGAAGGCGTGGATGGTGCTGATGCCGGCGGAGCCAATGGCGGAGATCTGCCGCCGGAGCCGGTTGTCGGGCTTCTTCGCTACGGCCTCCGCCAGGGCCTCCTGGCTGCGGCTCCGGATGCCCTCTGTGGCGTTGACGGTAAAGGTCATTATCAGCATCTCCCGAATATCCGCCCCATGGGTGATGAGCCCCACGGCCCGCTCCACCATCACCGAGGTCTTGCCGCTGCCCGCCCCGGCGGATACCCCCACATTGCGGTCCCAGGTCAGGGCGGCGACCCGCTGGGCGTCAGTCATCCGTTTCATAGAATCGGCCCTCCTCCCTTTCGCCGCCCCGGCGGCGGCAGATGCCCCCATAAGCGCAGAAGCGGCAGGGGTTGGCCCGACGGTTGGGCCGGGCCTGGCAGTCCCCCCTCCAGCATGGCCTCCACCAGCTCCCCGGTCCGGGTGCGGGCCAAGTTCAGGATCTCCTCCAAACTCTCCTGGCTGCCTACCCCCGAGCGCTTGCTAAAGCTGCCGTCCCGGTTTCGCTGAATGGGCAGAATCTCGCTTTTGTTCTGGGTCATAAGGGCCGGATCCATGGCGTTGACGACGTCGTCCTCCCCCAGGGCCACCCTGTCCAAACGGTGCTTGTCCCCCCGGCCCACCGGCATGAGGAACATCCCGGCCACCTGAGCGCCCGTGGCCTCCTGAGCCGCGGCGGCGTAGATGGGCAGCTGCAAATCCGTTCCCTCCCGGATGGCCTCCAGATCATAGGACGCCTTGCCGGATTTATAGTCCACCACCCGGACATACCGGCGGCCATGGACGGTGGCCAGATCCACCCGGTCGATCTTCCCCATCACCCGGACGGGACGCCGCCCCGGCAACTGGATGAGAGCCCCCTCCCGGAAAAAGTCCTCCACCCCCACCGGCTGGAACCCGCTGTCCCGCAGCTGTGCGAACAGGGCGAGAAAGGCCTCCTGAGCCGCTTCGCCCAAGGCCTTTTTCTGATAGCCGTCCCGAGGCCCGGGAGCGGCCTTGCGCTGGGCAAAGATCTTCTCCACCACCTCCAGGGCCAGTTTCTGAATCTCCTCCCGGCCAAGGGTCCAGTCCCCCTTACGCAGAGCCACCACCTTTTCCAAAGCCTCATGGAGGATATCCCCCGGTCCCGGGGAGCCACCCCCGGCTCCCGGATCTCCTGGGGACGGAGACCGCTTTCCACAAAATGGGAGAAGCGACACCGGGCGTATCGCTCCATCCGCGTGGCGGAGACCGCGCCCTTCGGCAAAAACAGCTCCTCCGCCAAACCCTCGTCCAAGTGGTCCAACCGGTGTAGATCCGGCTCCTCCCAACCCATGCGATCCCGGCAGACCCGGTACAGCGCGCCAAAGCTTCCGTCCACCGCTTCCCCCGCCCATAGGCCCCGGCGGCGGTTCGCGCGGCGGCCGCCCCCGATTGCGCCGTTACCGCGTAGCCCCGGGCGTTCCCATAGGCCTGGGCGGGGTACACGCGGAGTTCTGGAAACAGGCGCAGCAGATCGGAAACCACCGGGCTGCGGCCCCTGGGGGTGCCCCTGCCGTCCAGAGCGGAATAGGACAAATAGAGCCGGCCCTTGGGCTTGCTGAATGCCCCATAAACCGTCCATTCCTCCTCTGCCATGCGAAGCTGGGCGTCGTTGCCCAGCCAGAGGCCGGCGGCCTCCATCCGCTCCACCTCACGCTGGGGCAGGATGCTGGAGGGCCGGGGCGTCCGGGGCAGACAGCCGTCGTTGGCCCCCAGCACCAGGAGGCATTCCACCGACGCCGCCCGGCTCCGATCCATGTCCCCCACCGACACGCAGTCGGCGGTGGGAGGAAGAACGGCGATCTCCTCCGCCAAAAGCCCCGCCCGCACCGTCTGATAGAACTCCCCAGGGGTCAATAGCGCCTCCCCATCATGGCGTCCATCTGGGTGAGGATGCCCATAAGGGCCTCGTAGGCTAGTTTTTCCTCGTCCGCCGCCTCCGGATCCTCCGTCACAAGGCCGCCCAAAAAAGGCGGCGATGCCCTCCTCGTACTCCGCCATGGCGGCGTAGAAGGCCCGGGCCATAGCGGCGGCATTGCCCCGGGCTCCGCCCGCAGGCGGCTAAAGGGGGCGATGGACCCGCTCAAAAGCCGCCGGGCGCCGGGATCCTCCTCCTGGGCGGCAGCCCGGGCCGATAGGTACCGCAGCCCCCGCTCCACCATGTAGTTCTGGACAAAGGCGGCCTCCTCCTCCGAGACGGGAAACATGCCGGTTTTCAAAAGGGCCAGCACGTCGTCCCGGGCCATGCCGGAGACGGCGCATTTTAAAGGGCCAAGCCAAACCGGCAGACGGTCTTTAGCATCACCGGGCGCTTCTCATCCAGAAAGCAGGGGATGCCGTGGGCCTCAAACTCCTCCCGCAAAAGGCCCGATAGGCCGGGGTCACATAGCTGCACGAAGATGTCCCGGTACCGGAGTCCCTCCTCCCGTACCAGGTAGGCGATGTACCGGGCGGCGGCGGCGGCCTCCTCCCGGCCATGGGCGGCCTCCCGGATGAGGACGCTGCCGTCGTAGGGGCCGCGGTACACGTTGTAGGGGAGGGAGAACAGCGCCGCCTCCAGATGCCGGAGCATGGGGGGCGCTGGCGGAAGGCGGCCTCCTTGCCGTAGAGGGGGACGGGGTGCAGCCGTTTCCCCGCCGAAAAGGGCCAGCTTTTCAATCCGCTTATAATGGCTCAGCGCCGTCTCAAAGATGGGGAAATCCCGGTCGTTCTCTTGGCCCAGGCGGAAGGTACCGGCCCCCTCCTCCGCCGTCCCCATGATGGCGCCCACCGCCCGCAGAAGCTGGTCCGTCACCATCTCAAACCCATCGATGAACACATGGCTCCCCCGCAGCATGGGGCCTCGGGGATGCGCTCCACCATCATCTCCATGCGGCCCACCACGTCGGTGTACCGGGAGAGGATGTCCTTTTGATAGGCCTCCAGCATCAGGGCCACGTCCCGCACCCGGGGGAATCCATCTCCCGCAGCTCCTCCGGCCCGATGGAAAACCGCCGCAGCTCACAGAGCTGCTGGTATAAAAAGGGCGGCAAAGCTGGGGGAGTTCACATACCCTCCAAAGGTGGCAAATTCTCCCGATGGCGGAGCAGCAGCATGGACACCGCCATCACAGCCCCCGCTCCGAGAGATAGGGCCGGGCCGCGCCGCCGGTCTCCTGCAGAACCCGGTCGCACAGCCGGGAGAAGGACAGCACCCGCTGCCCGCCATGCCCCCTGGGGACGGCGCTTTGCCATCTCCCACTCGGTTTGGAAGGTGGCCTGGTCCGGCACGATGAGGTACACCCGCTTGCCCGCCTCCATGGCGGCCTCCGCCATCTCGTACATCCTGCGGCTTTTGCCGCTGCCCGCCCGTCCGGCGATCATATGGACCATCCTGCCACCTCCTTTGTTTCTTCCTATTATACCGCCGAAGCCTCCGTTGGAAAAGAACCCATCCCAATGGATGGACAGATATTGGGCCCAATTTTTGCTCAAGCCACAAAATATGCGAAAAAAGGCGAACCCTGTCTTGTATCCAACCCTTCCACTCGGTATAATGAAACAAAGAAACGACGGAAGGATGGATGTCATGCGGCTGTTCATCGCCCTGGATATACCCGATAGCGCCAAGGAGATGCTGGGCACCCTGCAGCAGCGGCTGATGGCCCTGGGGGTAGGGGCCGGGGCGTTCCACCAACACCATGCACATCACCCTTCGGTATTTTGAACACGTGCCGGACAGCCTTGTCGATCTCATCGCCCAGGTGGTGCAGGCCGAGGGGGATTCCGCTCTGGCGCCCCTGTTGACCGTCAACGGCATCGGCGGCTTTGTCCGCTCCGGGGGCGACACCATCTACGCCCGGATGGGCGGGGATACCGACGCTTTAACCCATATGGAGCAGCGTATCAGCGCCGCCCTTCTGCGGCGAGGCGTCACCCAGGAGCCCCGGCCCTTCTTCCCCCACATCACCCTGATGCGAGGGGTGGATTACCGCACTGCCAACCAGCTCACCGTCAAGAGCGACATCTTCTTCGCCACCAATCTCACCCTTTACCGCAGCGTCACCACCGAGGGGCCTCCGGTCTACGACGCCCTGCTGTCCATTCCTCTGCCCGCTAACCCGCCAAATCAACAGGAGACGGCTCACACCGTCTCCTGTTTTTGTATTTCCTATTCGGATACAAGGGCATTCAGCTGGGTACGCGCTTCTTTGCTGGCTTCCACCAAGATGCGTTGTCCATCTATTTCTACCTGAATATAGGTAGTATCTCCACTTCCATTATATTCTAGATTCATGATGCCCTGTCCCGTAACCCGCTTTTTTACTTGATCAAGAGAAACAGGCACTTGTTCTAGATATATATCCTCACTATAAAGAATCTCTTCCTTTACTTGGTTAGGCAAATCGCTAAAATAGTCTACTGCAGTCCGTACCGCAATATCTGGCCGCAGGTTACTGGAAAAATTCGTTAGCTCTATTGTCCCGTTACTTCCGGCAATCAAAGTGCAGCACCTGCTCTTCTTGAGCATTTTCAGCATAAGCTAAAAAAACAACATACTCGTTCCCTTGTACAAGGGGAACAACTCCTCCGGGAGCAAACAGGTACTCATCATCATTGTATGCAACCATTGCGGCTGTCTCAGTAATTGTAATTTCCTCCCCAGTTAAAAGATTCCCTTTGTAAACCTCTAGTACTTTTACTTTTCGATTTCCATAAAACGACTTTACCTGATTTTGAGGAACACCTTCATATTCATAAAACGTAACGTAACTATTTTCTACCGTCAAATTATCAAGAGCCTTAACCTTTAAAATAGCTACTGCTTCCTCTTTCAAGGCAGAATAGTCAAATCCTACGAAAGATCCTGCCACCATAGCATTTGTCGTCTGTTTAGGCTCTTCACTACTCTCTTTTTGTTTAGATGTACATCCAGAAAAGGCAAAGACCAATAAAAATATCAATCCCATTGTTATAATTCGCTTCACAAAATCATCCTCCCCTATTCTTTAAGAACCCCATATTTGTCGTGAAGTTGTTAGGTCGTAACTTCTAATGGAGTTGCTAGTATTATTATTGTATGGAGTTGAATTCATAACAGCATTCGTGTTAGTAGAAGGATGTGCAATACTTAAAGCATGGCCGGTTTCGTGAGTAACAACCCATGGTCGATTATTATTATCGGTCGATCTAGCATAGATTGTGACTACTACTTTCCCCATGTACCTCCAGGATTTGTGCTTTGATTTGGGTCCGCTGCTCCTGAAGGCAAAAATGCCTGGGTTTGTCCTAGAAGATATGGATTAAAGTAATCATAATCCAGTTCATATCGGATTTTTGCGTTGACCCCATATGTAGAATATTCTCGAGTTAAGACTACCTTAGAAGATTTCCCATTCCACATTCTCGCATAATTAGAGAATGCGTCCGCGTTAACTTAGATAGAGCTCCCAAATCCAAAGGTCAAATTACCTGTCGAAAAACTTCCTGCAAATCGTTCTGCTTTAGCAACAAGAGGCATTAACATTAGTAATAATTTGCCTATTGCTACGATGGCTTTTATTTCAATGATCTTTTTTAGCAGGTCTTCAAAAAATAAAAATTTACAAAAGTACAAAAAAATATTTATATGAATAAATAATTCTGGAAAAATATACACATTTTTTAGAAATATTCAATAAATAATTGAAGTTATATTTCCATTATGAGAATATCATTATATATTGTAATTTTCTACCAATATTCATAATTAGAAAATTCTGGAAATTTTGTTTTCCTTCCACTCCCTTTCTCCCCGCGAGGGGGCATGGGGGAGTGCCGGGCAGTGCCCGGTCCCCCTATGCGCTCGGCTTCGGCGTACTGCCGCCCACTTGTTTTGCGGGCTCGTGGTTCGCTTCCGCTCCCACTCACCTCGCAAAGCCAAGAACCTTCGCCTCCCTTTTTCCGCCACTGGCGGCACTCGGCTTCGGTTCCCACTCTGCAAAAAAAAAAAGATGGCTCTTCGCCATCCTCTTTCAAAAAACAAAACTCCAACCCTTCAGTTCTTGCTCTACCCCAGCCTTTTTTCCAATCCCTGCTGTTCCATGGAATCCAGAGTAAATTTACAACACTGCAACACCAATAGGTTAAAAAGAAATTCCATTCTGTTGCGCCACACAGTTTAATCGATCAAACAACCCTTCAGTAAAGCGCACGGTACGGGGAATATTGGCTCCGCTAAACTCATTTTGAATTTGGAACACCGGTCAATCCCCCATCCTTTCACCATTGCCGCCCTTATTCTATCCTATCTTTTGTAAAGACGCCTTGTTTTATCTTTAACCCAGATATCACATTATATGAATAGTATATCGGGCCAACTTTTTTTCAACTAGAACCAGATTCGGTTATATTTTTGGTTACAGCCTCCTAGTTCAGATCACTTAAACTGTTCCACGGAGGCATGCTATGAATCTGCTGCAACAGGTAATGGTACATATCCTCACCAGGGAACCTCTCTGCATATCCCTCATGGATTGGGATGATAAAGCCATGGCCGAGGCCGTCAACCAAACAGCCCTCCGTGCCCTAGCCCAAATCCAGGCCTTGGTTCATCAGAGGAGCTTTCCTACCAGGAGCGGCTCCTGCAGATCAACCAAACCCTTATCGGCATTGGAATCCACCCCTCAACACATAACCTCCGGGATGGATTTTTAAGCAAACGGCCCGGCAGCATGGGCCGTGCACTTTTTTCCTCAATGGAAAGGACCGGCCTAGCCGGTCCTTTTCGCTTTATAATATTTGGATATTTCATAATTATTTTTATCATATATAAACATTATGGTAATAAAAAGCCGGCCATCAGGCCGGCTTCTATGATCCCTACCGCATGCGGGCCTCCCAGAACCCCTTGCGGATTACCCCGGTCTCCCGGGCCACGTCCTCCAGCAGCCCCTGTTCCCCACCGATAGGGTCACCTGCGTGGCTCGCTTGGCGGCTTCCACGTGTCCCGGCTTGGTCACCCCGATCAACGGAATAGCCCCCAGCCCCATAACCCAGGCGGTGGCGATCTCCGCTGGGCCCACTCCCCGTAGGTCGCCCATCTCCCGCATCCGATCCAATAGGGGTTCGATGGCGGCAAGCTCCTCCCTGCCAAAGGCCTTGGCCCGGCAGGTACCCCTGGGAAAGGGGTGCTGTGCGTCGTATTTCCCCGTAAGAGCGCCCTGCTCCAGCACCATATAGGCAAAAAAGGGGATCCCTTCCCGGCGGCACCAATCCACAATGCCGATATTGAGGCTGTCCCGGTACAAGAGGCTCAGATGGTTCTGTACTCCCGCCAGGGGAATCCCCTCCCCGGCCAGGATGTCCTGCACCTGCCGGAGCTGCCGTAGGTTGTGATTGGAAACCCCACGCTCTTTGTCAGGCCCTTTTTCACCAGAGGGATGATGGCGTTTGTCCATTTCTCCACCTTAGCGGGCCGGTGGATCCACAAAATATCGGTATCCGTTACCCTCAGCCGGTTCAGGCTTCCGCCCAGGGACCATCCCATCATTGCCCGGGGCATGGGGCCCATGGGCATGAACTTGGTGGATAGGACGTAGTCCTCCCGATCATAGGTGGAGAGGAACTCCCCAAAATCCGTTCCGCCGCCCCCATGCCGTACACGGGAGCGGTATCCCAGAGATTGAACCCCTCCTCCATTGCCCGCCGGAAGATGGGTTCTAGGTCCTCCCGGCGCAGATGGTTGCCAAAGACCTGGTTACCGCCCATAAACCCGGTACCCCAGCTCCAGGTGCCCAGGGCGATGGGAGGGATCCGTTTCCCCGCCAGACGCAGGCCGTAGTCCCTCTGTGCCTGCACAATATGCTCCTGTGTTTCTTTTTTCCTTCACTTCTCCGTCGCGCTCCATCGCCTCCGGGCGGTGCCCGGCCCCGTGTTGCAACCGTTCCGCGATTACGGGTGTGCTTCTAACCAATCCTTACCGTTGGGCACTACGACTTCTCAACCATCTAGCCCTCCGTCCGCAGCTTGGCTGCGGGTACCGCCCGCTACCGTTGGCCGCCATAGGTTTGGAGCCACTGCTCTCCGCCCGCGGCAGGCTGAGCCTGCACCCGTTTTGCAACCGCTTCGCGGTTGCGGGGTGTGCCCCTAACCATCGCCTTACCGTTGGCTACCATAGGTTTTCATCCACCACGCCAGTTCCGCGGCTTGGCTCCAAGCTCAGCTTGGTTTGCAGATGATCTCCGCTATCCTGCAATCCAATATCCTAGCGGCGTGGGCGGTTCGCATGACCAGGGCGGTGTCCACTCCGCCGCCGGTGCCCCCCAACGCCACGATGGGCTCCATATAGGGGATCAGCCCGGCGTCCAGAGCCATGACGGCGCACTCCACAGCCACCTTGGTCCCCTGACCGAACATCCTAAGGGTATGGGCCATCACTTCCACCGGATACACCCCTGAAACCGGGTGGACAGCCCCGCTCCGCCCCGCTCAGCACATGGCTGGCGGTAAGGATGTGCATTCCCTTTTCGGTAAGCTCCGCCCGAAGGTCGGCGGGGAAAGCCTGCTCCCCCGGTGTCTTAAACCCGTTGCAGAGGGTCACCGCCACCACGTTAAGCCCTGCGTCCAGAGCCTTGACCAAGTATCGGGCGGTATCCCCCTTGCTGCTGGGCGCCACAATGGTGCCGATTCCCCGGTCCTGCGCCGCCTGGATGGCAAGATCCACAGTTTGCTCCAGGTTCTCCCTGCCGGGCTTTTCAAAAACGATCATGTCCCCCACATCCTTTTCACTTCGATATCATATTATAGGCATTTCCCCGGCATTCCGTCAAGGGAAAGAAAAAAGCGCCCGGCGGATGCCGGACGCTTTTGTGGTTCGATTACATGAACAGCGGCGCGAATACCAGAGCCACCATGCTCATGAGCTTGATCAGGATGTTCAGGGAGGGGCCGGACGTATCCTTGAAGGGGTCGCCCACGGTGTCGCCGATGACGGCGGCCTTGTGGGCCTCGCTGCCCTTGCCGCCGTGTTTGCCGCTTTCGATATATTTCTTGGCATTGTCCCAGGCGCCGCCTGAATTGGCCATCTGGATGGCCACCAGCACACCGGTGACGGTGGCGCCCACCAGGAGGCCCGCCAGAGCGCCGGCGCCCAGCACCACACCGGTGAGGATGGGAGCCACGATGGCGATGAGGCCGGGGAGGATCATTTCACGGAGTGCCGCGCGGGTAGAAATATCTACGCAAGCGCTGTAATCCGGTTTTATCGGTTCCCTCCATGATGCCGGGCTTCTCCCGGAACTGGCGGCGAACCTCTTCGATCATCTTGTTGGCAGCCTTGCTGACGGCGTCGATGGCCATGGCGGAGAAGAGATAGCGCAGCATACCGCCGATGAACAGGCCCGCGATGACATAGGGGCTCATAAGATCCACCAGGGTGAGGCCCACGGCGGAAGTATAGGTGGAAAGCAGGGCCAGGGCGGTCAGAGCGGCGGAGCCGATGGAGAAGCCCTTGCCGATGGCAGCGGTGGTGTTGCCCACGCTGTCCAGGTGATCGGTGATCTCCCGGATCTCGCTGGGCATACCGGCCATTTCGGCGATGCCGCCGGCGTTGTCGGCCACGGGGCCGTAAGCGTCAACGGCGATGGTCATACCCACGGTAGACAGCATGCCCACGGCAGCCAGCGCCACGCCAAACAGGCCGGCGGCGGCGTAGGAAGCGATTACCGCGGCGGAAATCAAGAGGATGGGCACCACGGTGCTCTTCAGGCCGATGGCATAGCCCGAAAGGATGGTGGTAGCCGGGCCGGTCTCGCTCTGGTCCGCGATGCGCTTTACGGGCTTGTAGTCAGCGGAGGTGTAATACTCGGTAGCCACGCCGATGACCAGGCCGGAAACGATACCGGAGATAATGGCATAGAACAGGTTGATGTCGATGGAAGCGGTCAGGAAGTAGGCGGCCGCCACCATGAGAATGGCGGAGATATAGGTGCCGGACTTCATGATGGCATGAGCGTTCTTGCCCTTGATGAACCGCACGATGATGATGCCGATCAAGGAAGCGGCAATGCCGGCGGCCACCAGCAGGAAGGTGGTCTTCACGCCCACGGCGCCCAGGGCCAGGGCCCCCAGCAGAAGGGCGGATACGATGGAGCCAACATAGGACTCGAACAGGTCGGCTCCCATCCCGGCCACGTCACCCACATTGTCGCCCACATTATCCGCGATCACGGCGGGGTTGCGGGGTCGTCCTCGGGGATGCCGGCCTCCACCTTGCCAACCAGGTCAGCGCCTACGTCGGCAGCCTTGGTGTAGATGCCGCCGCCAACGCGGCAGAACAGGGCGATGGAGCTGGCGCCCAGGAGAACCCGGTCACCACGTTAATGTCCTGGAAGATGTAATAGAGTACGGCCAGGCCAAGAGCGCCCAGGCCAACCACAGCCAGGCCCATAACGGCGCCGCCGGCAAAAAGCCACGTCCAGAGCGGGCTTCAAGCCCTTCTCCGCGCTCTGGGCAGTACGGACGTTGGACTTGGTAGCGGCCTTCATGCCAAAGAAGCCGGCTCCAATGGAGAACAGGGCGCCCACCACAAAGCAGATGGAGGTATTGAGGCCCAGTCCAGGGGTAAAGCACAGAATCGCAAACATGACGACGATAAACGCCGCCAGCACGATATACTGCCGCTTGAGGTACGCCATGGCGCCGTCCGAGATATACCCGGCAATCTCAGCCATACGGGCGTTGGTCACTTTGATAGAGGCGTTTTTCACGTAGAGATACGCCGCAAACAGCAGCGCAAGCACGGAAACCCCTATCGCATACAGGTAGTAGTTCAAGCTTCTCACCTCATGGAAATAGTATTGCGTTCCCTCGCAAAAATGAAAATCTATCCAAAACATCCATTTTATATCCAGGATATAAAATGGACCTTTCCAGGATCAGGGCGTCTCACAGTGCTTCAATTATAATATAATATGGCCATTTGTAAATAGTTTCTTGCCATTTGACCCCCGCCGGGCCGGCGGATTTGGGAATTTTCAAGATCGGAAACCGTCGGCGCCCTCCATTTCATAAAAAGCCCGCCTGATACAGCGCCACGGTAAACGGCCTTTCCCCGTTCCTTTGCCGGGCTTGATTCCCCCCGGCCTTTTATGCTATAATCCTATTAATTAAAAAACGGAGAACGCGCATGAAAAAGATAGTATGCCTGCTGATGGTCCTCTCCATGGTTTTGATGCTGCTGGCGGGCTGTGGACAACCCGAAGCGGATCTTTACGTCACCGAGGATTTGGCGGAAAACCCCTTTTCCTCGCCCTGGTAAATGGGTTTAACGAAACCCAAAGCCGGGAATTGGTGGTGGAATCCCTGCCGGCAGCTCAGCTCATGGACCGCCTGGAATCGGGGGAATTTCCCTCCGCCTTTTTCTGATGACCCCGGAAGCCGAGGCCGCCCTCTCCACCCAGGAGGTCACCATCAACGATGGATCTTTTACGATCCCGTGTACATCATCGGGCCACGGGAGGACCGGATTGGCTTGAGCCAGCTGGGGAGTATTCCGCCGACCAGGTGCTCAAGCACATCATCCTCACCAAGAGCCCCTTTGTTCATGCGGCAAGCCTCACCAACCTGCGGAAGAAGGAGGTCCTGTTCTGGGAGCAGAATGGCATCACCCCCCGATCCCGCCCTATATCTGGAAGCGGACCCCGCCGAGGACGGCATCTTAAAAACGGCGGCGGAGCACAACGGGTATGCCGTAGTAGAGCGGTATGTCTATGAGCATTACAAGGACCAATACCCCACCCTCACCCTGCTGCAGGATCAGTGCCAGGGCCTGGTGGATCGGTTTTGCATGGTGGTTCAGGGCACGGATACCGATTCCCTGGCGGTTCAGTTCGCCAACTGGATGATGGACACCCCCGGCCAGGACATCATCTATTTCTACGGCATGGAGGAATACGGCGTGTCCCGCTATCTCCCCTCCATCCACTAACCGGCGGCGAGTCGCCGCTGACATGTTGCAACCGCATAGCGATTGCGGACGGCCCCATGCCGTTGGCTCCGACGCTTTCCCCCGCGGTTCTTTACCTGTGGCAAGGCGCAGGCTCTGCCTGCCGGTTCCATTTTGCACGCCTACGGTGTGCGCGCCGGCCCCTAGTCACCGCTTTGCCAACCTCCATCCTCCCCGCCAATGGCCGCATAGGGCGGCGAGCCGTCGCGGGCATCTTGCAACCGCATAGCGGTTGCGGACGGCCCCATGCCGTTGGCTCCGATGCTTTCCTCCCGCGGTTCTTTACCTGTGGCAAGGCGCAGGCTCTGCCTGCCGGTTCCATTTTGCACGCCTACGGTATGCGCGCCGGCCCCTGGTCACCGCTTGCCAACCCCATCCTCCCCGCCAATGGCCGCATGGGGCGGCGAGTCGCCGCTGACATCTTGCAACCGCATAGCGGTCGCGGGCGGCCGGCTCTATGCATCTACTATCCGCTATCATGCCGTCCCGCGCCACTGGCCCCAACGGCATTCTTCTAGGCATGGACACCCTTTAAGCCGGGTTCGTTATCGCCCACGGTATCATTTCTCTCCTGTGGTTCGGCCCTTCTCTCCCCCTAGCTGCATGGATCTCCCTGTTTCGTCCGGGATTTCTTGTGCTATACTACTGGTATCATCACCGGACGGAACGCAAGGAGCAGCCATGGCGACCTATTTTGGACAAACCACCACCCCCTTGGGGATGTATACGTCACCGAGAACCAATATGGGGTAACCTCCATCCGGTTTTCGGAGGCGCCGCCCTTGGATCTCCGGATCGACGGCGGCCTTCAAACGGATATTCTTTCCCAGATACGGGCGTACTTTGGAGGTTCTCGCCATATAATAGAGGTGCCATTTCAACTGGAAGGTCCCCCCCTTCTATCGGCGCGTCTATGAGGCGGTGCGGCGGATTCCCTATGGAGAAGCGCGCAGCTATGGGGAAATCGCCCTGATTTGCGGGCGTCCAGGCGCCGCCCGGGCGGTGGGCTCCGCCATGTCCCACTGTCGTCTCCCCTTATCATTCCCTGCCACCGGGTCATCGGCGCGGGGCGGCGGCTGGGGGCTACTCCTCCAGCCGGATGAAGCGATTTTTTATTGGATTTGGAAGGAACCGATTATGTACGAGATTAGGCGTCTGGCCTATGAGGACCTGCCGGCCCTTGCAAAGATGTATTCCTACTACGCCCAACACACCGTGACCACCTACTGCAACCACGAGGTCTCCCCTCAGTACATGAACGGCCTGCTGCGGGGGCCGGGCCATCACTGTTTTGTGGCGGTTGCGGAGGATGGCTCCATCGCGGGGGTACGTCCATCTGACCCCCGTGTTCTCCATCCTGGGCAAAAAATACGAGGTAGCCATCTATCTGATGCCCCAGCACACCGGAAAGGGGCTGGGACGGCAGATGGTGCGGTACGGCGAATCCTTTGCAAAAAAAGCCGGCGCCAGAAATCTGGCTGTGTCGGTGTGTACTGAAAACACCCCCTCCCTCTCCCTGTTCGACGCCCTGGGATACCGCCGTACCCGGGTCAAGGTGGCGGCTGGGGAGAAGTTCGGCCGTTTTCTGGATACCCAGCTCTTTGAAAAATCCCTGGTCTGACGTGTCCCCCGGCTACTGGCCCGCCTCCATCATGGATCCCTGGGAAGCACCCGAGGGCGCTGGGCTACCACGGTACAGCCGTCCGGCACATTTTCACAGACCACCGCACCGGCGCCGATCTTCGCATGGGCGCCGATTTTTATTTTGCCCACCAGTACCGCACCCGCTCCGATCACGCAGCCGGGGCCGATCTCCGGCGCGGCATGCCCCACCTCCCCAATGGTAACGTTCTGATAGATCCGGCAGCCCGCGCCGATGACCGCGTAGCGGGAAATAAACACCCCATGGAGGCCATGGGGCAAAACCGGTTCTCCGGCAAAAACAGCGCCCCTGCCGATATACCCCTCCGTGGCGGTGGGCCATGCGGTTAAGCAAAAAAAGGTCAGCACGTCCCCATCCAGCCCATTTGGGTTCGTTCCCTCCACCGAAACAGCCGCCAAAAGGTTCGCAGTCCGTCCCCGGTGGAATAATCGCTGATCCACTCCCGTCCGTTCATGTGGAGCCCTCCCATCCATTTCTCGCCGTTATGGTATCAAAAAGGCCCTGTAATACCTGTTCTTTCTCAAACAAACTCCTGATGCTTCTTTGACAAAACCCATACAATTTTCTAAACGCGGTCGATGCTCCACTGGTACCGCCGGCCCTTATCGATTTTCCACCGCTATCCCCCGCCCGCACCATGTCAGCGGCGACTCGCCGCCTTGACAGGGATTTTTCCCGGCGTATATAATGTTTTATCGGTTTTCAACCATCTCATGAAAAAGGCGGAGGATTATGAAAAAAACTAACGGGCAATCAGCTACGAAGCATGTACATACAGTACTTTGTGGATCAGGGCCACAAGCAGATCAAAGGCGCCAGCCTGATCCCGGAAAACGACCCCAGCGTTCTGTTTACCACGGCGGGCATGCATCCCCTGGTTCCCTACCTTCTAGGGGCCAAGCACCCCATGGGCACCCGTCTTACCGACGTACAGAAATGCGTCCGTACCGGCGACATCGACGACGTGGGGGATAACAGCCACGCCACCTTCTTCGAGATGCTGGGCAACTGGTCGCTGGGCGATTACTTCAAGAAGGAAGCGATTCCCTGGAGCTACCGCTTCTTGACCAGCCCCGATTACCTGGGCATCGACCCGGACAGGCTGGCCTTTACGGTGTTCGCCGGGGATGACGACGTGCCCCGGGATATGGAATCCTACGAGATCTGGCGGAGCCTGGGCGTTCCCGAGGATCGGATCTTCTTCCTCCCCGTAAGGACAACTGGTGGGAGACCGGCGGCGCCACCGGCCCCTGCGGCCCCGATACCGAGATGTTCCTCATCATGAAGGAGCCCTGCGGCCCGGACTGCCACCCCGGCTGTTCCTGCGGGGCCTACCTGGAGATCTGGAACGACGTTTTTATGGAATACAACAAAAAGGCCGACGGCACCTATGAGCCCCTGCCCCAGAAGAACGTCGATACCGGCATGGGTCTGGAGCGGACCATTGCGGTGCTTCAGGGGTATCCTCGGTCTATGAAACCGATATCTATCAGCACATCATCTCCACGGTGGAGGAGATCTGCGGCAAAAGACCACCAAGGGAGGAGATCAAAAAAGCCATCCGCATCGTAGCGGACCACCTGCGCTGTGCCACCTTCATCATGGGGGATGAGCGGGGTGTAAGCCCCAGCAATGTGGACCAAGGCTATGTGCTGCAGCGGCTGATCCGCCGCGCGGTGCGGTTCGGGCGGAAGCTGGATCTCCCCGCCGAGCGGCTGACGGATGTGGCCCAGGCGGTCATCGACACCTATCAGGAAGTCTATCCCGAGCTGGCGCAAAACAGGACGTTTATTATGGATCAGCTTCGCCAGGAGGTAAAGCGGTTCTCCCGGACCCTGGAGCAGGGCGTGCGGGAATTTGAGCGGGTAGCCAAAAGGCCCAGGACGGCGCCATCGACGGCGTCACCGCTTTCCACCTGCATGATACCTACGGCTTCCCCATCGGAATCACCCAGGAGATGGCCCGAAGCGGGTCTCACGGTGGATACCCAGGGCTTTGAGGCCGCCTTTAGCGAACACCGGAAGAAATCCCAGGCGGGTAGCCAGCAGCGGTTTGCCGGCGGATTGGTGGAGGCCAATGAGGTGACGGCCCGGCTTCATACCGCCACCCACCTGTTGCTTGCGTCCTTGAAACGGGTGCTGGGAGAGGATGTAAACCAGAAGGGCAGCAACATCACCCCCGAGCGGCTGCGGTTTGACTTCAACTTCGGACGGAAGATGACCCCCGAGGAAAAGCAGCAGGTGGAGGATCTGGTCAACGACGCCATCCGGCGGGATCTGCCCATCACCATGGAGGAGATGACGGTGGAGGAAGCCAAGGCGGCAGGCGCCACCGGCGTGTTCACCGACCGGTACGGCGAGAAGGTGAAGGTCTATACCATGGGTGACTTCAGCAAGGAGATCTGCGGCGGCCCCACGCCAGCCGCACCGGCGAGCTGGGGGTATTCAAAATCCAGAAGGAGGAGAGCTCCTCTCAGGGAGTACGGCGCATCAAGGCCGTGTTGAAAGCGGAATAAACGAACTCAAAAAGGCTGGACGGCGATTGCCGTCCAGCCTTTCTCTTTCCATCATTTCTTCTCCATGGCCTTGTTGTACAGCTGCACGAAGGTGGTATGGGACTGGGTCGCGCCGGCCACCGCCTCCACCTTGTTGATGTCCTGGGTGTCCAGCAGGGCCTTGGGATAGGTGGCGGAACCAGCAATGGCGGTCTGGGCGGCCTGGTACTGGTCTTCTCCCAAATCCTTGCCGTAATCCTTATCCTTCAGGGTGCCGTTGGCATATTCCTTCCAATCCACGCCGGTGATCTTCCCATCCTCGCCCAGGGTAATCACCAGTTCGGCGCTGTTGCCATAGGTGTCCTTGGGGCTTTCGGCCTTGTATTCCCCGGCGGGATTCTTGCTGTCACCGCCGCCGCAGGCAGCAAAGGCAAACCACGGCCAGCACGCAGAGGACCACGCTCAATACTCGTTTCATCTCAAATCCTCCAATCGATGGATGCGTTCGGGCCGATCTTCCGGCCCCATGCCCTTAGTATATTCATTTCAAAGGATTATAAACATTCCGTGAAAATCCCGCAACCCTTCTCCTCTGCCGTTGAAGAAACGCTCCGGCTCTGATAAGATAAGACAATACGAGGAGGCGCCGTTATGCACCTACAATACCATCGCCGCAAAAAGCTGATGCTCCGGATCCTCATGGTACTGGCTGCTCTTGCCGTGCTGTCAGGGGGTATTTTTTTGTTTTTGCGGATCATCCGGGGCGCGCCCCAGCAGGTGCTGCCGGGCATCTACAGCCGGGGCACCATCCTCATCGGGGTCACGTCGGATACCCCGCCCCTGGGCTCCCTGGATGCGGACGGCAACCTCACCGGGTTTGAGGCGGATCTGGCGCGGGCCATCGGCAGCCGGATCGTCAACGAAAAAGCGGTGGTGCTGGTGCCCGTCACCAACCGTACCCGGGCGGCCAAGCTGGATTACGAATACATCGACTTCGCCGTGGCCATGATCAGCAACACCCAGGCCAACCAGGACCGATACCAGCAGAGCGATCCCTACTACCGGGATCCGGTGGGGTTCCTATGTCGGCCGGGAGAGGTCACCGCCGAGAGCTCCCTGTCCGGCAAAACCATCGGCGTGTTTTTAGGTTCCCTGTCCAAGAGTCAGCTCCAGGCCAAAACCGAAAAGCTGGGCAGAAGCCCCAACTCATCGACTACACCAGCTTTGAAGAGCTGTCCGCCGCCCTGACGGCAGGAGAAATCGACCTGGTCTGTGCCGAGCAAAGCCTGCTCCGGCAGATGGACGTATCAGGGTTCTCCATTGCCGATTACACCATCGGCACCATCGACTACGCCGTAACGATGCGGAAGAACGAAACCGACCTCTACCAGCTCGTTGGCCGAATCCTGGGGGATATGGGCAAGGACGGCACCCTAAGCGCCCTCTATCAAAAGCATGGTCTCACCCCACCCGGGGATTGATTCCCCGGGTCCCCTAAGGCGCGGGGCGCCGGCTGCCGCGTCCTCCCTTCGGCGTCCAATCAAATGGAAAGAAGGACTTTAAATGAACGGCATGCTCGTCTCCATTCTATATTTCTGCGCGGTGGCATCCCTTGTTTTGATCACGGTTTTTCTGCTTCTGCGGCTGCTGCTGGCACGGCGGAAACAGCGGTCCGTAAAGGCGGCCGCCACGGCCCTTTTCCTCAGTGCGGCGCTTTTGGGCTTCGTCCTCTTATTTGTCTGCTCCCATCCCACGTATTACAAATACAACGATTGGTGGGTGCAGGGCCGAACCCCTCTCCCAGGTGGAAGCGCGGTACGGCCCCTTTGACATAAGCCGGAACGGGGTTCTGGGCTATTACATCTACACCGACAACGGGCCCATCATGCCGGATCATCTGCCCCATTACTATTATCTGGAGTATGACGACAACGGCATTGTCCGCAACGTGTACGAAGGCGTCGCTCCAGGGGTTGAGCCTTTTCCCCACAAGCTTTTCCCTACGATAAAGCCTGGCTGTCATGCCGGGCTGTTTTTTATCCGATTTGCCTCCGGCAGCGGGTGCCCATGGCAAAACGGCTAGTCCTCCATAGACCGGAAGCTGATCAGGGCCTTTTCCACCGTTTGAGCGGTAAGAACCTCGTATTGGGGCAGAGCGGACGCCGTGGCAATATACACCCGTCCGGCGGTGTTCCACATCATGTACCAGCCGTGAACCTCCTGTCCGCCAATGTGATAGCCAAACTCCCGGATTAGGCCATGGCAGTCCTCTCCCACCTGGATGGCCTTCCACTCCGTCAGGCCCTCCATCGCAACCCCGTTTTCCCGGTATCCCTGGGCATAGGCCGCCCAGGGATCCGCAGCCAAACTGCGGATGGTGGCCTCGTCCCGGGAAAGGCCGGACGCCTCATAGGAGGAGATGGAGAACAGGGTGCTCTGGGTGGTGTCTCCCTGGTAGATGTAATACACCTGGTTGCCCTCCTCCGCCCGGTACCGGGGCCAATCGGCGGGGTCATCAGAGACATCTGGTTTCCACGTCCGTCAGCAGCACGGAGGCGCTGGTGGGCGCCTCTGGCGTCTGCTGGGGGGTGGGTTCTGGGGTAACCTCCGGGGTGGGCGCTGCCGCCGGAGTGCCGCCGCAGCCCATAAGCCCCAACAAAAGCAGTCCCGCCATGGTTTGCGTGAGCCATCGTTTCATGATTCCTCTTCCTCCTTTGTATGATCGTGAAACCGCAAAAAGGCCCAGAAAAGCGGCAGCGCTTTCAGGGCCTTTTTCCTATTCCAATATCTTCAGCTTGTTCAAGGGCCAGATCAAAACCAAGCCTTTGCCCCGCACCTTCTCCAGGGGGATGGGGCCCACGGTTTCGTCCCGGCTGTCCATGCTATGGTTCCGGTTGTCCCCATGACGAATACCGTGCCGGGCGGAACGGTAACGGGCTCCATATCCCGTGCCATGGTGCCGTCCGGGTTATAGGGGTCATCAAGGGGGTGCCATCCACATAGACGCGGCCCTCCCTCACCTCCAGGGTTTCCCCGGAAGGCCGATTACCCGCTTTACAAAAAGTCCCGATCGGTTGGGATACTCCACAATCACAATATCCATGCGGTTGGGCGCGCCAAAGTATAGGGACACCTTTTCCACCATCACCACATCGGAGGTATGGAGGGTGGGCTCCATACTAGGGCCCTCCACCGCCACGGCAAAGACCACCAAGGTGCGGAGCAATAGGGCGATCACCACCGCCACCAGGATGGTCCGCAGATAGGGCCCCAAGGGGGAGCGGTATTCCTTTCGGTCTTCCGTTCGCCGGTTTCTGCGCCGGCTCTGTCTACTCTCCACCGTCCAGCACCTTCTTGATCCGGGCGTTGAGCACCGGGCGTTCCAATACCACCACATGGCCGCAGCCCTGGCATTGCAGCTTGATGTCCGCCCCTACCCGGATGACGGTAAACACACTGTTGCCGCAGGGATGATTCTTTTTTTAACTGCAGCCGGTCACCCGGCCGCAGACCCACCGTTTTATCCACCGTCTAGGCCTCGTAGCTGGCAAAGGAAGTCGATGGCGGCGGCGTTGAACTTTGCAGGCTTCTCCTCATGGACCAGATGCCCCGTGTTGCGAACCACCAGCTCCTGGGCATGGGGCGGAATGCCAAAGTAGTTCGGGCGTATTCCTCCATGGGACGAACCTTGTCGTCCTCCCCCCCATACAAAAGGGTATCATGCTGAAGGGTCTTCAGCCGGGCCAGCACCTCCTCCTCGCTGAAGTTCTGGATGCTGCGCACCAGGATATTCTTGGCCAGCTTGCTGTCAAGGAGGTAAAGTAGGTTTCCACGTCCTCGGGACGGATCACCGTCTGATCAAAGAAGCAGGCGGAAAGGGTCTCCGCCACCACCTTGCGGGTCAGCATGGCGGAAGCCGCCGGCGCCAGGGCGCCGTTCAAGGCCCGAACCCAGTAGGGAAAGTTCCGGGTCATGCCGCCGGGAGCCACCATCACCCCGCGGCCCACCCGCTCTGGATAGTGGATCATAAAGTCCAGGGCATAGATGGCGCCGGACCCCACCGCCACAATGTGGGTCTGTTTGATACGCAGAGCGTTCAAGAGGGCCAGGATGAACTCGGAGTTCTCCTCGATGGAGTAGCTCAAATCCGGCTTATCGGAAAAACCATAGCCCACCATGTCGGGCGCGATGGCCAGAAAGTACTTTGCAAACTCCGGCAGATTCCGGCGGAAGGTATAGGCCGTTTGTCCGATGCCGTGGATGAACAGTACCGGGTCTCCGTCTCCCATGGCGGTAAACCGGATATTTACCCCTTGTACATCCACAAATTCCCCGGTATGCTCGTTATATATAAAATTGGTTTTTCGTCCATTGTTCCGTCCTCCAGATGCACAAATTCCGGGGGTCCATAGGGATACCCTCCAAATTAGAATCTTACATCATTCCCCGCCGCTTTGCAACCGCTTCCGGGCAGGGCCCGGCTCCCCGTTGCAGTCGCTTCGCGACCGTGGACACTTCCTCGGCCAGCCCGTGGCCTAGCCCCCCGCTTTTGCTCTCCTCTCCTGCTTTTCCGTTTTGGGCAGGGCCCGGCTCCCCGTTGCAGTCGCTTCGCGACCGCGGACACTTCCTCGGCCAGCCCGTGGCCTAGCCCCCGCTTTTGCTCTCCTCTCCTGCTTTTCCGTTTTGGGCAGGGCCCGGCTCCCCGTTGCAGTCGCTTCGCGACCGTGGACACTTCCTCGGCCAGCCCGTGGCCTAGCCTCCGCTTTGCTCTCCTTTCCTGCTTTCCCGCTTTTCGCGTTCCTCGCTCCCAAGGCGCCGGACGTCTAGGAAAGCCCCTTATAGATGCCTTTGGCCTCCCGGATCAATACCTCCCGCCGGTTTAGGGGGATTCCGCCACCCGGTCAAATAGCAGCGCCTTGATGCGCCCCACCGCCGGACCGGGGGAATTCCGCCGCCTCCATGATCTCCCGTCCCGTGATGGCCAGGCCTGCCATGGAGTCCACCGCCCCCTCCGCCTCCATGGCGGCTAGGATCTCCGCCACTTCTTGGCGGTATACAGGGATCCACCCATGCCGCTGCCCACCACATCCGCCTCTCGGAGAAGGATGAGTTCCCGGACAAAGTCGAATCCCCATCCTGCAAAACGCTTCCGACAGGTGCTTTCCCTGGCGGATCCGTCCAGGTCAAACATGTGCCGGCCTACCAGAAGGGCCACATGGTCCACCGTCCGGTTATCAGGCGAAGGCGCGCCAGCATCCGGCGGCAGAGAGCCTCCCCGCCAGATCATGGCCGTGCATCTTCCCCCTGTAAGATAGAAGCACCGGGGTTTGGCCACGTCATGGAGCAATCCCGCCAGCCGAAGGGCCGGGACGGGCGGCGTGGCGGCGCACACCATAAGGTTGTGCTGAAGCACCCCGTACCTGTGGTACCGCCCGGGCTGCTCCATGCCCCTGCCCTCCATGAGCTGGGGCAGCAGATCGTAAAACGCCCCCAGATCCTCCAGCATCAGGAGACCCCGAAGATGTCCCGGCGCAGCAAACTCCTTTTCAAGCCGGGATACCGGACGTCGGACAGCAAAATCTTCAGCAGCTCGTCCCGCTTCCGCTCCATGGCCACGTCCCCCAGGTTGCCCACCATGGCCTTTGCAGCTCCATAGAGGGGCAGGATCCACGGAGAATCCCAGCTGGCAGGCAAAGCGTACCATCCGCAGAATACGGGCCCCATCGTCCCCCAGGGGCTCCATGGGCGCCCGGCAGGACCGAAAGCCGCCGCGCGTTAAGATCGGCCAGGCCCCCAGGGGAGCGGCCACCTCTCCCGTCAAAACATCGGCGTAAAGGGCGTTAACGGTAAAATCCCGCCGCAAGGCGTCCTCCTCCATCCGATGGGTAAAGATCACCTGCTGGGGCCGGTGTCCCCGCCCGGGCCGTAGCTTTCCCGGCGGAACGGGGTATATTCAGGGCCCGCTCCCCCACAGCGATATCCACGGTCCCCATCTCGGTATCCGGGATGGAAGCCTTTCCGCCTGCGGAGCGGGCCAGATCCACCGCCTGTTGGGAGGATGCGGCGCCGGTCACATCAGATCGTCATAGGGCAGGCCCAAAAGGGCGTTGCGAACCGAGCCCCCACAAAATACAAGGGGCTTTCCGCCCGGGTAAAGGCCCGAGCCAAGGGCGCTAATTCCATCATTGGCGGGATACGGCCTGCCTGTTCCATTGTCCTTTCCTTTCCAAATCGGTTACCGGGGCACCGAGAGCCAAAGGGCCCCCGGTAGAACCCGGGCGGTAAAGGCCCTCTTTGCAAAGACCTCCCCATCGGCGCTCATGGGCGTTTCCTCCGCAAAGGAAAAGGAGACCTCCTTACAGCGCAGAAATTCCACATAGGGATGTCCCACATGGCCCCCGCGGATGAGCTTTGGCAGCACCGGTAGAATCTGACGGCGTTTTAAGTCGCGGACCAGCATCACATCCAGGTACCCGTCCACAGGGCTGGCAGGGGAAAGGCGTGGATGCCGCCGCCAAAGTAGGCTCCGTTGGCCACGTTGATCATAACCCCCAGGCCGCGCCGCTCTCTCCGCCGTCCAAGCGGCACCGGTAGCCGATGGGCCGAAGCCCCGCCAGCGCCCGAAAAAGCCCGTACAGGTAGGCGGCCATGCCCCCAAGAACGCTTCGCTTGGCGTAAAGGGTGGTGTTGCTATCGATCCCCGCCCCCAGATAGTTGACCACGGCGTATCCGTCCAGATCGATGAGATCCATGGCAAGGGGCGGCCCAGCACCGCCGCCTCGGCGGCCCGGTCCAGCTCATGCGGCACCCCCACCGACCGGATCAAATCGTTTCCAGTGCCGCAGGGCATGATGCCCAATAGAGTGCAGGAGCCCCAAAGCCCCTGTGCGGCGTCCCGAAGGGTTCCGTCCCCGCCCAGGACCACCACCCGCTGGGCGCCGGCCTGGGCCAGCTCATGGCACCGCCGGGTGATCTCCCCAGGATCTGCCGCCTCCCGTATGGCATGGGGATGCCCCTCTTCTTACACAGCCGCTCCACCGCCTCTTTGGCCCGCCGCACCTGTCCCCCCGCGCAGGGATTGATCAGCACTTCTAGCATACTTGCCCTCTCGTCCCATCAAATTGTTTCTACAATGGTACCAAAAATTCGCGCAAAATAACAGGGAGGAGGCCAATCTTTTCCCTCGCCGGCGCCTTCCCCGTTCCTTGACACGCATTTTGGCCGATGATAAAGTTAAGGTAAACTTTATCCACAGCGGATATAATACGTGTTAGAATGATGCGTAACCCGTATTCCATCCATACCATGAGGTACCATTGATGACGGTGCAATCCGAATCCTATGGGAACGGCAAGCCCCGGCTGGTTCAGCGGCTGGGCATCGTGCCCTTTTGTGTTATCTAACGGCGGTGGCCATGTTGCACGCCCTCTATTACTGCCCGGAACAGGTGCTGACCCTATGCAACCTTCTTGCATATGCCTGGGGCGGCCTTTTTGGGCGTGGCCCTTTTGATCCAGGAGCGGCCCTACCGGCCCACCCATCGCGCCTTCCCCTGTTCGTCCTGGTGATAGGCTTTCTTTTGGCCTATCTTATGACGGTGCTGGTAAACCCCAGAAGGTAGAGAACCTCAAAGGCCTTGCCTCCATGGGCATCCAGCTGGTGGTGGTTTTCTTCTACCTATCCACCCTTGACCGGAAGCAAAGCAAGCGGCTTCTGACCCTTCTCTCTGCCCTTGTAGTGGCCATGACCTTTCTGGCTTCCGCCATCTCCCTTACGCTATATGTCATCGACCGCATCCCGCCGGTAATGGAAAACCGCTTCGCCGGTATCTATATCAACCCCAACACTACGGTGGTAGGGCTTCTTTCCCTCTTTCTATCGGTGTATTTTTTCATGGCCGGCCGCCGCTGGCTGCGCTGGTTCCATGGGCTCAATATCCTGGTTCAGCTGCTGGTTACTACCTGTTCCGCTTCCCGGGCCATTACAGGTCTATTGGCGCTGTTCATCCTTTTGCTCTCCCTGTTTGCCCTCTTCCATTGGTTGAAGCGGGGAAAAAAGCAGCAAGCGGTTCTAATGGCTCTGGCTGTTTGTATCGGAGGCTTTCTCTCCATGGCGCTGGCCCAATGGACGGTACCCCATCTACAGATCCACGCTCTGGGTTCTCCAATAAATGAAACCGCCGTAGCCTCGCTTGCAGCGCCGGATGCGCCACCCCGTCCCAGCTTTACCGTGATACATCGCCCGGAGGAGGAGCAAGCCGGCTCTTCTCAAGTCCGGTTTAACATGATCAAGGCCGGATTCCACAGCTTTTTGCGCCATCCGGTATTGGGTGTCGGCGTACGCAACCTGCCTGCCGTCGTGCAGGCGGAAAACCCCGAATATGCCCTTACCGGCATTATAAACGGCGGCCTGCACAACACCTATCTCCAGCTTTTAGTGGCAAATGGCGCTTTGGGTTTTTTCTTGATGCTGGCCCTAGCCGTCTATTGCCTAAAGACCATTTTGTCTTGGAATGCCAAAAAATCCTTGGCCATCTGGTTTTTGTGATCTACTCCCTGTGCATCTGCGCCCATGGCATGTTTGAGGTATCCTTCCTGTTCTCCAATTCCCTTACCGCCCTAACCTTCTGGACAGGCCTGGGCTTCCTTATGAGTCAAAGCACCGGTTCAAGCGATTATCCCCAGCTGTTGCACAGCGTTCCCCAACGGGAGGAGGACGCGGCATGAGCCCCCGGTTTTCCATCATCGTCCCCATCTACCGGGTGGAGGCCTTTCTTTCGGATACCATACAAAGCGTCACGGGGCAAACCCATGGGGATTGGGAGCTTCTTCTGGTGGACGACGGCTCCCCAGACGGCTGTCCCGCGCTCTGTGACCGGGCCGCGGAAAGGATGCCCGCATCCACGTGATCCCCAAAAAACGCCGGGGTATCCGCCGCCCGCAACACCGGGCTTCGCCAGGCCACGGGGAGACTATATTCTGTTCCTGGATGGGGACGATCAACTGGCTCCTCATGCCCTTGAATCCTTGAAAAAAAAACCCTTGAAAGCGAATCGGTCGACGTGGTTCTTTTTCAATACGCCACCTTCTCTTCAAATAATCCTACGCCCTATCAGTTCGCTATTCCCTGGCAAGCGCGCCATTTCACCAGGGTACGGAAGCCTTTTTAACCTACCTTTTTCGAACCTATCCCGATTATGGTTGGGGCGTGTTCCGCCAATGCTGTCGGCGGGAATTCCTGCTAACGCACCAGCTGTTTTTCCGGGAGGATCTGGCCATGAACGAGGATGGCTATTGGTTTTTTTCCTTGTTTCAAGAAGCAGCGCTTTTGCTGGCTGGATGCGGTTCTATACCACTACCGCATCGGAAATGCCAATTCCGCTGTGGGCAGGGCTCCTACTCTGAAAAGCTACTTTGGAGATTGGACTACCTATTCCCATTGGTATAACTGGTTTCAATCCCATTACCATGGAGAAGGGCGTTCCATTCTAGCGGGGCGGATGGCACGGGGCTATGTCAACAGCGCCAGCACCATCTACGCCCTTCCCCGGGAGGACCGGGAGGCCGCCATGTCTCTGTTCTGCCAGCATCTGGACATCCTGCCCCATTCCCCGGAAAAGCCATCGGATCCTGTACGGCGTCTACCGGCTATGGGGCGTGCGCGCCTATCTGTGGACCTGCCACCGGGCCCTTCGGATCAAACAGCGCTTAAAAAGGAGGGATAGCGTGCAGGAAGCCAAACGGGTGGCAAAATCCACCGTCATCTATCTCTTTGGCAGTGTTGCCACCAAGCTGATCTCCTTTCTGCTGCTGCCCGTCCATACCCAGTATATCGCCCCGGCGGAGCTGGGCTATTACGATCTGGCCACCACCTATATCCTTTTGATCAGCTCGGTGCTGTTTCTGGACATCTGGTCGGGATCATGCGGTTTATGTTCAACCACCAGAAGCTGGAGGACCGGTATTCGGTGATATATAGCGGCCTGGTGCTTTTCTTCAGCTCTACCGCTCTTTACGCCCTGCTGTTCTTCGGCATCACCCTGTTTTTCCCCGTGCAGTATAAGGTCTATGTCTTTCTATACGGCCTGATCATCTGCGTTCAAAACCTTTACAGCTATGTATCCCGCGCCCTGGGCTATAACGTCCTGTTCGCCGCATCAGGGGCACTGTCCACCCTCATCAACGTGGGGCTGAACCTACTGCTGCTAACGGTGTTTCATTGGGACTACCGAGCCTTATATCTTTCCTATATCTCTGGAATCCTGGTCCAGTGCCTTCTATTGGAGGAAAGGTGCATCTTCTGACCCGATTCCGCCGGGGGATGATCCAATCCTCCCTGGTCAAGCAGCTCTTTCGGTTTTCCCTGCCCCTATCGGTAAACTCGGTTTGCTACTGGCTGCTGACAGGATACAACAAAGTGGTGATCTCGAGCATGGGCACCGAGTTCAACGGCTATTTTGCCGTAGCCACCAAGTTCTCTCTGGTGCTGAACCTGCTCTCCTCCTGCTTCTCCATGGCCTGGCAGGAGCTGGCTTTTGGCAAATCCGGCCAGGATGCCGGAACCGCCAATTCTATTCCAAAGCCACCAACCTCTACGTCAAGTTTTTGTTTTGCGGCGCCCTGGGTCTGATCCCCCTTGTAAACTTGGCTTTTCCATATTTAGTGGATCCCCAGTATCAAAGTGCCCTTTCCATCGTGCCCATCTATATCCTGGCCACGGTGGCGGGTATCCTTTCCACCTTTCTCAACAGCATCCTGACGGCCTATTTGAAAACCACCTCCATCTTCTACTGCACCCTGTTTGCCTGCCTCACTAACGTGGCGACGGTGCACCTGCTCATTGGCCCCTGGGCGTTCAGGCGGCCTGTATCTCCCCTGCTGCTGGGCTATCTGGTGGGAGACGGCATCGGCATCTATGCCATCAAAAACAAATTCCCTTCAGTTTGATACCAAATGTTTTTTTTGTACATGGTTCCCCTGCTGGTGGGATTTATCTTTGTATATAACCGCTATGGGGCCATAGCCAATCTTTTCATGACACTTCTTGCTTTGGGCATCGCAGCCCTGCTATTCCGAAAGTATTTGGCTCAAATAGGGCGGATCTTCAGGCGAGTAAGATCATCCCGTAAGACGAACAAATAAGGAGTATACCATGGGCGCACAGATTACCTCTCTGGGCTTCGTAGAATTCAGCTGGACCTGCTGATCGCATTTGATAAGTTCTGTGCGGCCAATGATCTTCACTATTCTTTGGACTATGGCACTTTACTGGGTGCAGTACGGCACCAAGGGTTTATTCCCTGGGATGATGATCTCGATATTTCTATGCCTCGGCCGGACTATGACCGTTTTCTATCCCTGACTAAAAATGGGCTTGGCATCTATGAAGTTCGATCTGGAGAATATACTCCGGGCTATTTTTATCCAATCGCTAAGATGATCGACCCTCGTACTATCCTCGTCGAGCATACCATTGGCGATGCGCATATCATGGGGGTATATCTGGATATCTTTCCGCTGGATGGCCTCATAGAGGACTCCAGCAAATGGGAGCAGATTTACCAGTCGGTACACCGGTATTACCGTATCTTGCCTCATACTGTATCAAGCGTAACCAAGGGTAGCAGTGGACTTCATACCGTAGCTAAAACGCTACTTTATCCTATCCTTCATTCCATTGGGCCACATCGATATCTTCACAAAATCAATTCCCTAGCCAAACTCGCTCCCTACGAAACAGCCCATTCTATTGGCAGTGTCTGTTGGGACTGGAATTTTCATCGAGAACCCATTTCAAAGGAGATCTTTCTCCCCCGTACCACTTTGCTGTTTGAGGGCCACCCCTTCCAAGCCACAGCAGGATACCATATTCGTTTAACCAACCTATATGGAGACTATCGCACCCCTCCGCCCGTTGAATCGCAGCAGCCCTCCACTCCTTTACCGCTTCCTGGCGCTGATCCCGCAATTGGCTTATTGTTTCCCCAGCGCCCTGTGCTAAAATAATATGAATACTGATTCCTCGGAGGTATGACATGTTCTCACCCCCAAAGACAGTCCAACGGACGCCGCCGGCATCGGCCCAGCGCGCGCCGCACCCAGGTTCAGCCCTGGATGCTCTGGACGGCCGTCATTCTAGCCGTGGCGGCGCTGGCGTTGGGGATATACCTGATTTTTCTGCGCCCCTACCATGTGGACAAGAACCTGACCCAGCTGGGCTTTGGCCCCGACGCCAACTGGACCACCACGTCAGATACCCTTTACTACACCCAGGGATCCCAGCTATACGCCTCCAACTTCCGCAACCAGGAGAAGTGGAACACCACCACCTCCACCGATGGCATGCGGGTGTCGGCGTCCAGCAAGCAGGTGGCGGTGTATTCCGACACCCAGGTTCAGTGTTATGACGTCTCCAGCAACCTCAAGTACGCCAAGGAGTTTGTGGGCGCCATTCAGTCGGTGCGCTGCGGCGATACCTACCTAGCGGTTCACGTGAAGGAAAGCTCCGGCCTCTACCGCCTCGTGGTGCTGGATGCCGCCGGAAACGACCACAACATCTCCCTGGAGGGGAAGTATGTGGTGGACTACGGCTATTATCAGGGGGATAACCTCTATCTGCACACCCTGGACGGCCTTTCCGTGACCCCTTCCGCCATGATCGAGACTATGGACGGTTCCCTGAATTCCACTGGAAAGATCTCCATCCAGGGGCAGCTGCTGCAGAACATCGTGTTCTTCCCAGACCATCTCTACGCCGTGGGCACCAACCACCTTTATGATATCGGCTATGTGGGGGATCAGCGGGACAGCAAGCTGATCTACGGCTGGAACTACTTCGGCTATGTACAGCCAAAAAACGGGGAGCCTATGTTCGCTTTTGTTCCGGGCGGCGCCTTTTCCGGCTCGGAGAACATCACCACCGTGCGGCTCTGTTCCCTAAGCGGCAGCGACGTCTATATTCAGATGAAAGCCAACACCCGGTTTGTTTTCATGGGCAATGGCAAGCTGTTCACCATCGCGGAGAGTGTTTTCACGTCCTATGACCTTACGGGGAAGGAAACGGGCAGCTATCAGCTTCCTTCGCCCCCAGAAGATTCATTCCGTGGGCAGCGGTAGCCATATCGGCCTGTCCACCGCAGATGCCGTCTATCTGCTAAAACTGCCTTGATTGCAAGGGAGGCGACCATGAACTTAATCGATCTATTCGTGATCCTGGTCTTTGTATTCTGTATTGTATTCGCCATGTACCGTGGCTTCCTCAACTCGGTGATGAAGGCGGGGGCATCCCTGGTCTCCATGATTGCCGCGTTCATTCTGCATCCGGTGCTGTCCTGGATCTTAGGCGGCCAGGGAATGATCAACGGCTTGATCAACTATACCGAGGGAGCAAAGAAGCTGGCGGATGCCTCCATGTCCTCGGTTCCCGTATCGGGCATGACCCATGAGGCCCTGGCCAATCTGGTGGACACCTCCACCCTGATGACCCCTTTTAACCGGCTGGTAAAGGGCAATCTCATGGGAGAATCCTTTGCGGGCCGCGGATTGACCACCGTCGGGCAGTATTTTGATCACACCGTTGCAGAGGCGTCCCTCAACATCCTCTGCTTTCTGATTCTGTTCCTGATCATCCGGATCACCCTTGGGGTGCTGATCAACATCATGGACTACCAAACGCCCTTCCCGGTGCTGATCCGCAACGATACCCTGTTCGCCGCTCTGTCGGGATTTGCCCAGGCGTTTATCCTGTGCTATGTGATCTTCTTCATCACGCCGGTGGTATTGAGCGTGTTCAATATGACCGCCATCGTGGACTATTTCAACGGTTCCTTCTTCGGGTCGTTCTTCTATAAGACCAATCTCTTCTTCCTGCTCATCGGCGGCCGTTAGTGGGTTGCGTGTCATTGGCGCGTTCATTCTTGCAACACCGATCTGGATTTTCCTCAAGATGTAAACGACAAAGGGAGCGGCCAACAGCTGCTCCCTTTTTACGCGCCTTTTATGCATTCCCATCCCTAGCCGCCCTCGTTTTCTCCGCAAATTCTGCCGTATGCGCCGGCGGCCCTTTTTGCGCATATGAAAAAGACCCATACAGGAGTATGGGTCTTTTCATATCTTTTCTATCCCTGCAGCAGCTCGTACAGCCGCTCCAGGTCCTCGGCATTGTAGTATTCGATGACGATCTTCCCTCGCCGTTCGCTGCCGTTGATCTGCACCTTGGTTCCCAGGCTCCGGGTCATCTCCAGCTCGGCGTTCCGCAGGAACAAATCCTTCTCCTTGGGAGCCCGAGCCGGCGCTTCCAGCCCAAAGAGGGGGGCGCCAACCGCTCTGCCTCCCGAACGGACAGTCCACGATCCATGATCTCCCGAGCAAAGGGAATCATCAGCTCGGGCGAAACCGACAGCACCGCCCTGGCATGTCCGGCGGTGAGCTGGCCACGATCCATCATCTCCAGCACCTCCTGAGGCAGGGTCAACAACCGCAGGGCGTTGGCCACGGCTGGGCGGCTCTTGCCGATGCGCCGGGAAAGCTGCTCCTGGGTCATGGAGAACTCATCCATGATCTTCTTCATGGCCACCGCCTCCTCCACCGGCGACAGATCCTCCCGCTGCAGGTTCTCGATGAGGGATACCTCCATCAGCTCCCGCTCCCCCAGATCCCGGACCACGGCGGGAACCTCCTGGAGCCCCGCCATCCGAGCGGCCCGCAGCCGCCGTTCCCCGGCGATGAGGGTATAGCGCCCATCTCCGCCCCGGCTTACCACCAGGGGCTGAACCACCCCATGGACGGAGATGCTGGCGGATAGCTCCCGGAGCATCTCCTCGTCAAAGGTTTTCCTAGGCTGGTAGGGGTTGGGATCCAGGCTCCCTACCGGGATGTTGATGTAATCCTCCTCCCGGAGTTCCGCCACGGCGGCGTCGGCCAGCAGGGCGGAAAGCCCTTTGCCCAATCGAATCTCTTTCGCCATCTATTCGTTTCCTCCATTCGCGTCGATGACCTCCTGCGCAAGGGCCAGGTACGCCTTGGCGCCGCTGCAGTTGGGGTCGTATAGGGTGATGGGCAGGCCAAAGCTGGGGGCCTCCCCCAGCCGCACGTTGCGGGGGATCATGGTTTCATACACCCGGTTGTTGAAGAAGCGCTTCACCTCGCCCACCACCTGCTGGGATAGGTTGGTGCGGGGATCATACATGGTAAGAACCACCCCCTCCATGGAAAGGCTGGGGTTCAACCGCTTGCCCACGATATTCACGGTATTGATGAGCTGGCTCAAGCCTTCCAGCGCATAGAACTCGCACTGGATGGGCACCAGTACCTTATCGGACGCTGTCAAGGCGTTGAGGGTCAAAAGTCCCAGGGACGGCGGGCAGTCGATGAGGATGAAGTCATATTCCTCCCGCACCCCCTTTAGGGCCTCCTTCAGGATGTGTTCCCGGGCGATCATGGATGTCATCTCGATCTCCGCGCCCACCAGATTGATGTTGCTGGGCAGCAAGGATAGGTTCTCCACGCAGGTGGGCAGGATGGCCTCATGAGGATCGGTCTGGCCGATAAGCACCTCATAGATGGAATCCTGTACCTCGCTCTTCTCCACGCCCAGGCCGCTGGTGGTATTCCCCTGGGGATCGATGTCGATGGTCAGCACCTTCTTCCCCAGCGCCGCCAGACAGGCGCTCAGGTTGACGTTGGTGGTGGTTTTCCCCACCCCGCCCTTTTGATTTGCAATGGCGATAATCTTGCCCAAATTACCATCCTCCCAACGGATTCACTCCACGTTTCATTATAACGGCAGGGAGGGGAAGGGCAAAGCGTTGTTTCACGTGAAACAACCGCCGGGCGTTTTTTGTTTCACGGCGTTTCACAGCCACTTTTTCCATCTCCGCCCCTCCTTTCAAAGGTTCGCTCACTCTTTTCCATCCTTGGATGGCACTTTTCTGCCAATTCGTTTCCCTTTCCCCATTTCTGCCTTCCCAGGCGCTTTTCAATTATCAACCTTTTATGATTTCTTCTCTGAAGGAATCCTACCCCTTCTCTCCCATGGTGCCGTCAGCTTCCGTTTCGTATTGCATGGGGCATCTGTTTTCCCAGAACTCCATTTCCTCTCTGCGCCTTTGAATTTTTTCCAGAAGGGATGGCCTCTTCTATGGGTTTCCAACGATGCTCCTCCCGTTTAACGCCCTGGGGTCCAATCCATTCCTTTTTCGGTCAATCCCTGGCTGATACCCTGCGTATTGCGGCCAAATTAGGCCAAAATGGGCCCATTATGGACAATTAAGATGGGGAAACGCTCCTGCTCCCAGGGGACATTTTACCCCTTTTTACGAATGGCTGGTACACCTTTGCCCCCTTTCTCTGTTTCACGTGAAACACTCCAGCCTCCTTTCATCCCCGCGCCCCAGAGAAAAAGACCCCAGGATATTCCCCGAGGTCCCAAATTCTGCTGCAACCACCCCATCGGCTGCGCCCCGCTTTCTCCCCGCCGTGGACCAGGAAAACGCATCCTATCCCACCGAGCGAATCTTGGTCTGCACCTTGTTTACCTTGATGCTGATCTCAAAAAACTCTCCCTTGTCCTTCATCTTATAACTGGACTCAAACCCGCAGCTGTTGAACTGCTCCATGAGCTGCTGCAGGCTGTTGACCACCAGCCTGCCGTCCCGCAAAATACCCACCCGGCGGGATTGCCGCTGCTGCTTGGGCTGAGGATCCTCCTCCTCATAGAGCCTGTCCAAAATCTTCTCCACCGCATCCTCGGTCTCTTTGACGGACAGCCCCTCGTTGCGGATCCGCTGGATCAGCTCCAGCTGGGTCCCTTCATCCCGGATGCGTAAAGGGTCCGGGCGTGGCGCTCGGTCAGCCGCCCCTCATTGATGGCCGACCGAACCCGGGGGGGATAGGCGAAGGATCCGCAGCTTATTGGCCACGGTGGATTGATTCTTCCCGATGCGCCTAGCCAGCTCCTCCTGGGTAAGGCCGTGCTCCAACAGCAGGTTCTTATAGGCCTCCGCCTCATCAAAGAAGTGGAGGTTCTCCCGCTGGAGGTTCTCGATAAGGGCGATGACCGCGCTCTCCTGCTCTCCGGCGGTATACACGATGGCGTTGATATGGGTAAACCCCGCCCGTTTGCTGGCCCGCAAACGGCGTTCCCCCGCAATAAGCTCATAGCCGCCCTCCCGGGTCCGCCGTACCGAGATGGGCTGAATCAACCCGTAGCGCAGGATGCTGCGGGCCAGCTCATCGATGGAGGCAGCCGAAGCTCCGCCGGGGCTGGTAGGGGTTGGGCGTGATCAGATCGATGGGTATGGGCTCCACCACTTTTATGCCGCTGGTTTCCTCTTTTCGAATCATTGGTGCAGTTCCCCTTCATTAGTATCTGAAGGGTAAGTTCGCCACAACATATGGGATTCCTTCCCGATCGCAAAACCACCCTGGATTCGACGAAAGAACCGAAAATACCCACGCATATTCGCGCAAAAATGGGAAGGAATCGGGGAAATGAGGATTCCTGACGTCGCCCATCAAAAGGCCTATTGAAAGGGGATCGCCGATATAGTAGAACTGAAATAGCTCCATAAAACAACAAAAAGGCCCTAAAAAGAAGGGCCTTTTCCCGGCAATTTCCGTAGCGGCTCGCTCCCATTCATCCCCCAATGGGATGCTTGCGGATCACCCCGCCGCTGCGAGGATATTCCGTGGAGTATCCCGCCATTTCTTAACCTTGATGATGCAGCACTCCATGCCCGCCAGAGGGAGGGAAACAGCTGGGGGAGGCGCCTCCCAGGGCGGCAATGGCCGAACAGGCGCGCTCCAGTTCCTCCGCTCCCCGGCGGCCTTTCATGGCAAGAAACAGGCCCCCTGCCCGCGCCAACGGAAGACAGTATTCCGCCAACTGGTCCAAGGCAGCCACCGCCCGAGCGGTGAGATAATCATAATGGTCCCGGTGCTGCTGCGTCCGAGCCAACTCCTCCGCCCGGCCCTGGATGGCCTGGGCATTGCGCAGCCCCAATTCCCCGATGACGGAGGAAAGAAAGTCCACCTTCTTCCGGGTGGCGTCGCAAAGGGTCACCTGGCAGTCGGGACCTAAGATGGCCAGCACCATGCCGGGAAGCCCGCCCCCGGTGCCCACGTCCATGACGGACGACCCCTGGGGAGGGGGCGACACCGCCAGGAGGGTGGCGCTATCCAATAAATGCAGGCGCAGGGCCGTGTTCTCCTCTCGAATGGCCGTCAGATTCATCCGGCGGTTGGTCTCCAGCAGCATACCCAAATAGGCCAGGAGTTCCTCCGACTGCCTTGCGCTATGGGTGACGCCAAGCTGGGCAAGGCCCCGGTCAATTCCTCTCTCATGGTTCCTCCTTCCGGCCGCCGGATCCAGCGGCGCGGTGCTTGAGATAGACCATCAAAACGCTGATATCGCTGGGGAAACCCCGCTGATACGCCCCGCCTGGCCCAAATTCCGGGGCCGGACGCGGTTCAGCTTCTCCCGGGCTTCTATCCGCAAAGAAGAGATGGCCTGGTAGTCCAGATCATCAGGCAAGACAGCCTGTTCCATCCGCAGAAAGGCCTGGATATCCCGCTCTTGACGCTGGATATAGCCCTGATATTTTACCTGTATCTCCATCTGCCGGGCTACGCCGGGGGAGAAGGATTCCGCAAGATAGGGCGTCACGGTATCAAAGGCGGCGTCATTTCGCGCCAGAATGGACCAAAGGGTTGCCCCCGGCTGAATGGGCGCCCCAGGGCCTCTCCAACCCGTTCCGTCTCAGCCGCGGTAAGCCGCCGCTGCTCCAGATACGCCAATCCCGCGCAAGGTCTCGCTCCTTCCGTTCCACAGCCCGGTACCGTTCCTCCCCGGCCAAGCCCGCTTCATAACCCAGGCGGGTCAAGCGGAGATCGGCGTTATCCTGGCGCAGAATCAGGCGGTATTCCGCTCTGCTGGTCATCATGCGATAGGGTTCCGGGGTTCCTAGGGTGGTGAGATCATCGATCAGCACGCCGATATATCCCTGATCCCGGGTGAGAATCAAAGGCTCCCGCTCCCGTAGGTAGAGGGAAGCGTTGAGCCCCGCCATCAGCCCCTGGGCCGCGGCCTCCTCATAGCCGCTGCTGCCGCAGACCTGGCCCGCGAAGAACAGGCCCGGGATTCCCTTGGCCATAAGGGCTCCGGTGAGAGCCGTGGCGTCGATGCAGTCATACTCGATGGCGTAGCCATACCGGGTGATGGCGGCCCGCTCCAAGCCGGGCACCGTATGGAGCGCCGCCTCCTGGACATCAAAGGGCATGCTGGTGGAAAAGCCCTGCACATAGAGCTCGTCGTTATCCAACCCCTCGGGCTCGATGAAGAGCTGATGGCGCTCCTTATCGGCAAACCATACGATTTTATCCTCAATGCTGGGGCAGTACCGGGCGCCCATTCCCTGGATGATACCACTATATAATGGGCTTCGATCCAGATTAGAACGCAAGATATCGTGGGTCTCCCGGTTGGTATAGGTAAGATAACAGGGCACCTGGGGAATCTGCACCGATTGGGGATCGGTCAAAAAGGAGAAGGGCACTACCGGCTCATCCCCCGGCTGTAGCTCCATCCGCTCCACCTCTACGGTATGCTTGTTGATCCGAGGCGGAGTGCCGGTTTTAAATCGCATGATGGAAAAGCCCAGGTCCCGGATGCTGGCGGTTAGATGGCTGCTGCGCATCAGGCCACCAGGGCCGGTTTCCTCCCGGAATTCCCCCGCAAGGATGCGGCTTTGCAGATACACCCCCGTGGCAACCACCACCGCTCGAGCGGAATAGGAAGCTCCATGGGTGGTGACGATCCCTCCTACGGTACCATCGGGGTTTACTAAAATCTCTTTGGCTTCCCCCTGCAAAAAGGGTTAGGTTGGGGGTCTCCAGCAGCACCCGGCGCATGAATGCGGAATACCGGGCCTTATCGGCCTGGGCCCGGAGGAATGTACCGCCGGCCCCTTTCGGGTGTTGATCATCCGGGATTGGATGAAGGTGGCGTCGATGGTCCGGCCCATCTGACCGCCCAAAGCGTCGATCTCCCGCACCAAATGCCCCTTGCTGGTGCCTCCAATGGCAGGGTTACAGGCCATATGGGCAATGGCGTCCAGGGACAGGGTCAGGCAAAGGGTGCTTTGTCCCGTCCGGGCCAAAGCCAGAGCGGCCTCACAGCCCGCGTGGCCACCGCCGATTACAATGGCGTCATATGATTCCATAGGCTTTCCCCTATTTTCCCACACAGAACTTGGCAAAGATGGTATCGATCACGGCTGCCCGGGCGTCCTCCCCGTAAGCTCCATCAGGGGAATCAGAGCGTCCATGGCGTCCATGCTAATGAGATCAAAGGGCGCTCCCATTTCCTGGGCGGACAATGCCCGGCCAAGGGCCTCCCGGCTCCGGGAAAGGCAATCCCTCTGCCGGGCGCTGGTGATGACGGCGGACCCTACGTCCTCCCGCCAGCCCGCCTGTTCCAACACCGCATCCAACAGATTCTCGATTCCGGTTCCCTCGCTGGCGCTGGTCGGCACAATCCGGGCCCCCGGCTCCACCAGCTGCTCCACATCCTGGATGGAAAGGTAGAAGTCCAGATCCGTTTTATTAAGGGCCACCACCGTGGGGCGTCCCCGGGTGAGCGCCGCAGCCTCGCGGTCCTCCTCCCCAATGGGGCGGCTGCCGTCCAGCACCAGCAGCACCACATCCGCCTCCCGGGCCGCCGTTTCTCCCAGCCGAAGCCCCGTAGCCTCGGCTCCCGATTCCACCTCCCGGCGTCCGGCGGTATCCAGCAGCCGGATCAACTGGCCCCGATGGGAGAAGGGGTATTCCAGCACATCCCGGGTGGTGCCGGGGGTTTCGTCCACAATGGCCCGTTCAAAGCCGGCAATGGCGTTTAACAGAAACTTTTTCCCGCGTTGGGACGGCCCACCATGGTACAGCGGATTCCATCCCGGATCAGCCTGCCGGTGGCGTAACTGTCTCTGAGGCTGCTGATCTCTTCATAGGCTGCCCTCAGCTGGCCCAGAGCGGCTTCCACCGCCGGGCGTTCCCAATCCTCCTCCGGGAAATCAATGGCCGCCTCCAGACCGGCTACGGCCGTCTGAACGGTATCCCGGATCCTACGGATGGCGTCCCCGTCTCCCCGTCAGATGCCGCAGGGAGGCGGAAAGGGCAGCCTGGCTCTGCGCGGAGATCACCTCCATTACCGCTTCGGCCGACATCAGATCCATCCGTCCATTGAGATACGCCCGCTTGGTAAATTCTCCAGGCTGCGCGGGACGGCTCTCCGGAAAGGCCTTCTGGATGGCCTCCATGATCCCGTCCAAAAGGGCGGGATTGCCATGGGCATGAATCTCCCCAGATCCTCTCCGGTATAGGAGCTAGGACCTGGGAAGAACACCCCCATGGCCTGATCCAGGAGACGGCCCGCTCCATCGGTCAGCCGCCCATAGGCCATCCGCCTGGGCGGAAAGGTTTTACCGGGAAATACCCGATGGAGAATCTCCTTCGTCAAAGGGCCGCTCAGCCGCACCACCCCGATGCCTCCCCGGCCGGGCGGCGTGCTGACGGCGTATATGGTCCGCTCCATGGGTTTCCTCCTTTCATGGCAACAAAAAATGCCCCCGGTATGGGCCGGGGGCTTCTCCTGCCGGCCTCAGGCCGGAATCTGTTCAACGGGTTTGGGATGGACCTCGTCCGTAACCGGGCGGTCAATCCTCCGGTTTGATGACCACATGGCGGTGGGGTTCCTCCCCTCGCTGTGGGTGGTCACCCCGGGAATCCCTGCAGCTCGGAATGCAGCACCCGGCGTTCGTAGGGATTCATGGGCTCCAGCGCTACGCTCTTTCCAGAGCTTCTAGCCTCCTGGGCCTTCTTCTTAGCCAGCTTCCGGAGGGTATTCTCCCGCTTGATGCGGTAATTTTCGGTATCCACCACAAACCGCTTGTATTCCTTATCGCTCTTATTGGCATAGAGGGAGACCACATACTGCAAGGCGTTTAAGGTCTCTCCCCGGCGGCCGATGAGCACCCCCATGCTGGGGCCGGACAGGGTAAAGGAAACGCAGTTATCGTCGCAGGCATAGCAGTCCACCTTGGTTTGATCCATCCCCATCCGGGTAAGGATGCCCACAAGGAATTCCTGCTCCTTGCCGCCGTCGATTTTCTCCCCTAAATTCACCGCGGCCTGCTGGCTATGCTCGCCCCGACGGCCGTCGTTGCGATCCCGGCGGGGGCGGTCCTCCCGTCTCCGGTCCCCCTGTTTTCCTCCGCCGCTCCGGCGATCCCGGTCCCGGCGGGGACGATCGGCGTTTTGACGGAGGATGGTGGGATTTTCATTCCGGCGGGGCGGTCCCTGTTCCCGTTTGGGCGCGGGGGCGGGCGCCTCCTCGGAGGAATGGAAGATTTCATCCACCAGGGAGACGGTCTCCTTTTTCGGTAAGGGCTACCACCACCTTAGTGCCGCCCAGGCCAAACAGGCCCCGGCTTCCCTGACTCACAATTTCGATGTCCACCTCATCGATGGAAAGGCCCATCTGCACCAAGCCGTTATAGATGGCCTCATCTACGGATTTTCCCGTGGCTTCCACTTTTCTCACGGCGGATCCTCCTATTATTTCTTGGCGGGCGCAGCCGCCTCGTTCAAACTCTTTGTCAGCACCTTATTGAGCACCAGGGACTGGCCAAGGCTCCACAGGTTGCCCACCGTCCAGTAAAGGGCGAACAGGGCGCCGGTGGTCATGGCGAACCAGGCCATCATCAGGGGCATCAGCAGCTCCATCATAAAGTTGCTGCCCGAGACACTTCCCGTGGTCATAGCCTGCTGCTTGGTCTGCATCCGTGCCAATATCCACTGGGTGACGAAGGTCAACAGGGGCAGAACGTAATATCCGTTGTTAAATCCGGCATGGGCTTCCAATACCGGCGTGATCACCGTCTGATAGTTGAGGGCGGAAGCGGTTTTGGACCAAATCCGCGGGAATGGTTTGATAGGCGGTGGAAAACAGATTGCCCAAAAAGGGTGGTATCCGTCAGGCCGGAAGTAGCTCCCGCAAATTGGTTGACCGCGCTGTAATGCAGCACATCCTGGGCGCTTTGCAGGATGGTGGGATCCATCTTGCCCACGGTGGATACCGCCGTACTGAACTCCGCCAGACTGGGCATAACGGGAGAATGGCCGGTATCGGGCTGCCAAATGTTTCGAATCCATAGGAAAGAGGGGGCAGAACGCTTTGGCCGTTGGCCAATCCCACCACCAGCTCAATGGACTGGGTGTTGGAAAGAATCGGATGGCGCCAAACATAGCAAACAGGATGGGCAGCTGCAGCAGCATGGGCAAGCAGCCGGCCGTCATCTTGATATCCTCTTTTTTGTAGAGCTCCCGCAGGGCGATACTCTGCTTCTGAGGGTCGTTCTTATACCGCTCCCGGATGGCGTTGATCTTGGGCTGCACCATCTGGGTCTTCAGGGTGGAGCGCTTGCTCTTGACGTCCAGAGGCAAAAGCAGAACCTTGACCAGCAGCACAAACAACAGCATGGCCAAGACGTAATCCCCCGTGAACCCATGGAACAGGTAGATGACGTCTACGAAAAATCGTGAGAGAAAGTTATCGGTTAAAAATCCCATATTACCCTCCTGGCGATTTCCTCATGGGGACGGGATCATAGCCGCCCTTGCAAAAGGGATTACAGCGCAAAACCCGCCAAACGGCCAGACCCAGACCTCGGATCACACCCCCTCCTCCACGGCTTGAATGGCATAATTGGAGCAGGTTGGGGGTAAACCGGCAGCAGGGCGCATGCCGCACATGCCGTTGATAGAACCGAATCAGGGATAAGACCCATTTTTTTATCATTTTTACTTTAAAATACCGGCTTTTGAAAGCAGTTTTTCCATGGTTTGTCCCACCCGGGCAAAATCCGCTTCCCGAATGGCGGGCCGCCCCACAAAGACCATATCCCAGTTGCCGGTAAGCCGGGGCTGCATCAGCCGGAAGTTTTCCCGCATCAAACGCCGAGCACGATTCCGCTGGACGGAGTTGCCCACCTTTTTCCGCAGGTAAACCCTACCCGGTATCCTCGCCGGGTCTTTCGAACGATGAGGGTCATCAGGGGCGAACCCTGGGACTTCCCCGGTGGTAGACGATCTGAAAATCCCGGTTTTTCCGGAGCCGATGCCGTTTATCCAGAGAAAAAACTTTCTGCTTCATGTGAAAAAAGCCGCAGAGCGGCTTTTACGCAGACAGCGTTTTACGGCCTTTTCTACGCCGGCGGGTGATGACGTTGCGACCGGTATGGGACTTCATCCTGCTGCGGAAACCATGTACCTTTTTCCGCTGTCTTTTCTTCGGCTGATAGGTCTGAAGCATGTATAAGCACTCCTTTTTACAGATGTTTCTCCATTTTACAATGCTTTAACATTATATTGAAGGATGGTTTTCCTGTCAATGAAAATCTCTGAAAACCCCTGTATTTTCCGGGTTTCTCACGTCATTTCCGGGTAAACCCCGCCCAGGGCTCCAGGCCGCCGAGGGCATATCTTGTGATGATTGGATTCCCAGTCTTTTACGAAACACTAGATAACGGACGCCCGATGAATGCTGTCAACAATCTTTGCGGGAGAAACACCTCCGCAGGGACAAAAAGAGGTTTCTGAAAACCTTCCTATGGGCATCCGCGACTGTGCAGCAGTCGCAAAAAAAGGGTCCGGGCACTCGATGGTTGGCTCCACGGTTCAAAAATAGTTGTGTTGGATACTTCCGTACCCAACACCTTTTTTCACCACTGGTGGCGATTTTGCTACGCCCCATAGATGCGGACGGGCAACACCAGATATAGGAACCGATCCCCTTCCACCGGGGTAATGACACAGGGATTGATGTTGGAATTGAAATCCAGATAGACATCCTTTTCTCCGGTGGCCCGCAGGGATTCCATCAGATACCGCGCGTTGAAAGCGATCTCGATATCCTTGCCCTCCTTTTCAATCTCCATATCCTCATAGACGTCACCCAGTTCGGAATTAGCGGTTAGAACAAGGGATCCATCGGTAATGGCGATCTTAATCAGATTATTTTTACCGGCGGACGCCATCAAAGAAGCCCGCTCCACGCTCTCCAACAAGGTTTTAGGGGAAACCCGCACCCGGGTGGCATATTCCTTGGGCAGGATGGCCTGATATTTGATGTATTCTCCTCCAGGAGCCGGGTGGTGATCCGGGTATTGCCCAAATCCACCATCATCTGGTTTTGACCCAAATACAGGGAGATATCCTCCTTCCCATCTCCAAGGGTTCGGGCAATCTCACTCAAATACCGGGCAGGAACCACAAAATCCACCGGCAGACGATGGTTCTGGGGCACATCCCGATAGATGGCCAGCCGATAGCCGTCCAAGGCTACCACGCTAATGGATTCCTCTTTGACCTCAAACAACGCTCCCGTCAAAATGGGCTTGCTCTCATCGGTAGCGCAGGCAAACAGGGTGGCCCGTACCATATCCCGCAGCTGCTCCTTGCTGAGCACCAGAGGATTTACCTGGGCCAAAGCCGGCATGGTGGGGTAATCCTCCCCGGCGATGCCAGATACCGAGAACCGCACCTTGCCGGATACCACCTTTACACTTTGACCAGCGGTCTCAATGAATACCTCTCCCGCCGGCAACCGGCGTACCATATCGGAAAACAACCGGCCGGGCACCACGATTTCGCCGGGCTCCTCCACCATAGCCGTCAGGCTGGTGTTGATGCAGATATTCAGATCGCTGCAGGTTAGAGATAACCGATTGTCTTCAGCCTGGAGATAGATGCCCTCCAGGGCGGCAATGGCGGTCTTCCCCGACAACGCGCGGGTCGCGGTGTTGATGGCAAGGATCAAATCGTCTACCAGGCAATTACACTTCATGAAAACATCTCCTTCTCGTGATGGTTATTTATGATGGTTAAAAATCATCATCATCATCATATATGCTGTGGAAGCTGTGGATATCCGGGGAAAGGCCCCGACGTTAGGAAGATTTGCCTTTGGATAATCCCGTGGATGTTTTTGCGGATCATCCACAAGGGAAGCGGTTATCCGCAGAAGGGAAAATCCTCTTTTGATTATCCACTCTTTGTGGACAGGGAAGAACAGGGAATCCACAGGAGCAATCCACAGCTTGCGGATAACCGGGCTACTCGGTGAGGCTGCTCTTGATATCCTCCAGAGTCTTGTTTAAGGATTGGTTTTCCTTCCGCTCTGCTCCGATTTTATCGCAGGCATGGAGCACGGTGGAGTGATGCTTATCGAAGAGCTTACCGATATCCGGCAGGGAAAGGTCCGTCATATCCCGAACCAGATACATGGCGATCTGCCGAGGCACCGCTAGCTCCCGGCTCCGGCGGGTGGAGCAAAGATCCACCAGGGAAACGGAAAATAGTTGCAAACGGCCGCTTGAACGTCCTTTGCAGTGATGACTTTGGGTCGGGAAACGTAGTCTGCAAGGGCGGTTTGCGCCAGTTCCAGGGTGATGGGTTTGCCCGTTAGGTTGCTGAAGGCCACCACCCGGTTGAGGGTGCCCTCCAGTTGCCGGATGTTGGATTTGACTATATTGGCAATGAAGGGCAGGACGGAATCATCCTCCAGGACGATGCGTTCCGTCCGGGATTTTTCCGCCAGGATCGCCACCCGGGTCTCATAATCCGGTGGAAAGATATCCGCTAGCAGCCCTCCCTCAAACCGGGAGGCCAGCCGTTCCTTCAGCATGGCGATGCCCTTGGGGGTTTATCCGCCGTTAGGATGATCTGTTTGCCGGAATCATGCAGGACGTTGAAGGTATGAAAGAACTCATCCTGAGTTCGCTCCTTATCGGCGATGAACTGGATGTCGTCCACCATCAGAACGTCCACTCCCCGATATTTGTTCCGGAAATCATCGGGTTTGCCCATCTGGATGGCGGTGATCAGCTCGTTGGTAAACCGCTCCGAGGTGACATAGATGACCTGGGCATGAGGATTTTGGCTTAAAACATAGTTGCCAATGGCATGCATCAGGTGGGTTTTTCCCAGCCCTGTGCCGCCGTAGATGAACAGGGGATTATATTTGTTGCCCGGCATCTCGGCCGCCAGCTTTGCGGCGGCACAGGCCAAACGATTGCCCCTCCTACCACGAAGGTATCAAAGGTATACCGAGGATTGAGCTGCAGGCCGCTTCGGCTGGGAGCCGGCGCCTCCACCCGGGGTTCCTCGATGGTAAACACCGGGGAAAGATCCTCCGGCTGGCGGCCACCAATGCGCTTTTGATGAAATTATAGTATTCCTGTTTGTTGAGGGTGGCCAGTACCCGCTCATCGGGAACCTGGGTAGGATCCTGCCGTTTTCCAAGGAGAGAGGACGCAGGCTGGTGATATAGCTGTTGTAGGAGGCGTCGGATAATTCCGATTTTAAGATGGAGCAGGCGGAACTCCAGACGCTGGATAGATTCAATTCCATTTGAAACGAAATACCCCCTTTATCGAAATGCAGCCGTACCGAATGAAAGCAAAAAATAAAACCTGTGTATAGGTTATCCACAGGAAAAGAACAGGCTGTGCATAATTGTTCCTGAAATGAAGATACCGCCCAAAACCAATTGTTTTGGCGGTATTTCTGTGGATAACTTGGTTCTATTAGGGGCAAATCCCCAGACACTGACAAAATAATAGCAAAAAATCTGTGGATAATCAATGGGAACGTATGTTTTATGCTTGTGGATAACTTTTGATTTTTCTGATGGCATCATTCAATTTTGTGGAGGACACCGGGGATTGTGGATGCTATAATGATAACATATATGGGGGAACTGTGATGCGGATTACCGAGATACAACTAAAGGACTTTCGCAATTATACCTCCCTTTCCCTATTGCCGGGAGAGGAATCAATCTTTGATGGGCCAGAATGCCCAGGGAAAGACCAACCTGCTGGAGGGGGTCTATTTGTGTTGTATCGGCAAGAGCCACCGGACTACCCGGGATCAGGAGATGATCCGGGAGGGGCGCGGTCCGCCTATTGCGGCATTTCGGTGAGCCGGCGGGACGGTGGCCGAAAGGTGGAGGTTTTGCTTTCCCGGGATTCCCGCAAGCGGATCCAGGTTCTAGGGGTATCCATCGCGCGAATGAGCCAGCTGATGGGACATATCAACTGCGTATTTTTTCTCCCGAGGATTTGCAGCTGGTAAAGGGGGCCCTCCGCCCGGCGGCGGTTTTGGACGTAACCCCTATGCCAGCTTCGGCCCGGGTATTTTACAGCGCTCTATCAGTATAACAACGCCCTTGCCCAGCGCAACGCCATTTTAAAGCGGTATGATCCGCAGAAGGCGTCTACCCTGGCGGCCTTTGACGCCACCCTATCCGCCTACGGAGGGCGGATCATAGCCCAGCGCAGAGCCTTTGGGGAAAAGCTCCGCGCCGCCGCACAGCGGACTCATAGCGCCATTGCTCAGGGGAGAGGCCCTGGATCTTTCCTATCGTTCCCAGGTGGAAGGGTTGGATGAATACGCCTGTCAGGCTTCTTTATTGGAGCTTTTGGAAAGCCGCCGGACAGAGGATATCCGCCGGTTCCAGACCACCGCGGGGCCCCATAGGGATGACCTTGTGGTGGAAATCGCTGGCCGGGATGGCAGAATGTACGGCTCCCAGGGACAGCAGCGCACCGCTGCCCTGGCCCTAAAACTGGGAGCCATGGAGCTGATGCGGGAGGAGACCGGCGAAATGCCGGTGCTGATGCTGGACGATGTGCTTTCCGAGCTGGATCAGGGCCGGCAGAACGCCCTGTTGTCCTGTATTCAAGGCCAGGCCTTTATCACCACCGCTGTGCCCATCAGCGGCATCTCCGGAGCGGGTGTTCGGGCCTTTCAGGTTCAGGCGGGTGTTTTGAAGGGGACATCGGTTCGATAAAAAAACCATGGGGAAATCAGTGGTTTCCCTTTTCATTATCTAAAATATATTATATAATATATATATTCATATTAGAGGTCAAAAAACCGGATCGGAGCGGTCCTAAGTGGGCGCCCTTGGCCCGGCGGTTTTTTGTTGGGCACCAGGAAGTCCGTCGGCGCCCGTTCTAGTATAAGACGGAGGAGGGTCTTCTGATGATCCTACACATCGGCGCCCGAGAGATGGTTTCCGCCGGGACATCGTGGCAATAATCAAATATGAGGGATTGACCGCCACAAAAGGGCGGCCGTGCCTATTTAAAAGCCGTTCAGGACCGGGGAAAACTCTTGGACATCTGCGGCGGCCGTCCCGGCAGTCTGGTGGTGCTGCAGTCCGGTGCCTGTTACCTTTCCCCCATATCGGCGGGCACCCTGTTGCGCCGGCTGGAAGAGGACGGCATCTCCACCCTCGATATGGATTAGCCAGGCCGAGCCTAGCACTGCCACGCCGCGAAAAACGCAAGGGGCGTGGATCAGTTTTATCTGCTGATATAGAGCGAGTACGCGGCTGCCCAATGGGCGGCGATATACAAAGGTAAGGGAGAAACAATGGAACACAATCATTATGATGCTTCACAGATTCAGGTATTGGAAGGGTTGGAAGCCGTGCGCATCCGGCCGGGAATGTACATCGGCACCACCGATACCCGGGGCCTGCATCATCTGGTGCAGGAAGTGGTGGACAACAGCATTGACGAAGCCATGGCGGGCTTCTGTACCCATATCCAGGTGACCATCGCCCCCGACGGTTCCATATCCGTTACCGATAACGGCCGGGGCATCCCCATCGATATTCACCCCAAGATGGGGGTCAGCGCCCTGACGGTGGCCCTTACCATGCTCCACGCCGGCGGTAAGTTCGGCGGCGGAGGCTATAAGGTGTCCGGCGGCCTTCACGGGTGGGCGTTAGCGTGGTCAACGCCCTGTCCCTGTGGCTTCGGGCCGACGTATACCGGGACGGCCGCCATGTGCGCCAGGAGTTTGCCTGGGGCAACGCCACCACTGAGGTGGTTGAGCTGGAGGCTTCCGATCGCACCGGCACCGTGATCTCCTTCTTCCCGGATGCGGAGATCTTTAAGGAGGGTATCGAGTTCCAGTACGATATTCTCGAAACCGGCTTCGGGAGCTGGCGTTTTTGAACGGCGGGGTCAGCATCACCCTTACCGACGAGCGGCAGGGCCAGGAAAAATCCGGAGACCTTCCATTTACGAGGGGGGTAATCTCCTATGTGGAGTATCTGGACCGGGCTCGTACCCCCATGTTCCAGCCTCCCATCTACATGCAGGGACGGCGGGACAGCAGCACCGTGGAAGTTGCTCTTACCTTTAACGACAGCTATACCGAGAATGTCTATTCCTTTGCCAACAACATCGCCACCATGGAGGGAGGCACCCACCTGGCGGGTTTCCGTACTGGGGTTACCCGGGCCATCAACGATTATGCCAAGCGCAACGGCATCCTAAAGGGCGGCGAGGCCAACCTCACGGGGAGGACGTGCGGGAGGGAATGACCGCCGTCATCAGCGTAAAGCTCACCAATCCCCAGTTTGAGGGTCAGACCAAGACCAAGCTGGGCAACAGTGAGATCCGTTCCATGGTGGATGCCGCCGTCAGCGCCGGTCTGGCCCAGTATCTAGAGGAGCATCCCCAGGAGGCCCGTGCAATTGCCGATAAGTGCCTGCTCGCCCGACGGGCTCGTGAAGCCGCCAAGAAGGCGCGGGAACTGACCCTGCGCAAGAGCGCACTGGAGTCGGGAACCCTTCCCGGTAAATTGGCGGACTGCTCCGAGCGGGATCCCAACCGCTGCGAAATATTCATTGTGGAGGGGGACAGCGCCGGCGGCAGTGCCAAACAGGGCCGGGACCGGAGCTTCCAGGCCATCCTGCCTTTGCGGGGAAAGATCCTCAACGTGGAGAAAACCCGGTTGGATAAGACCCTCAGCAATGCGGAGATCAAAGCCATGATCACCGCCTTTGGCGCCGGCATCGACGAGGAGTTTGATCTTTCTAAGCTGCGCTATGATCGCATCATCTGCATGACGGATGCCGACGTGGACGGCAGCCATATCCGCATTCTGCTGTTGACCTTCTTCTACCGCTATATGCGTCCTCTCATTGAGGAGGGGCATGTATACATTGCCCAGCCGCCGCTCTATAAACTGACCCGAGGCCGGGAGGAAACCTATTTTTATACCGACGAGGATCTGGAAGCAAACCTCAACGAATACGGCCGCCAGGGCATCAACCTCCAGCGGTATAAGGGTTTGGGAGAGATGAACCCACAGCAGCTGTGGGAAACCACTATGGATCCCGACAGCCGTACCATGCTGCGGGTATCCTTGGAGGACGCCATGGCGGCCGACGAGATCTTCTCGGTGCTCATGGGCGATAAGGTGGATCCCCCGCAGGGAGTTCATCGAGCAGAACGCCAAATTGGTGGCCACCCTCGACATCTAATCGGCGGGTCGCCGCTGACATGTCGCGGGCGGGGGATAGTGGTTGAAACCTAAAGGAAGCCATCGGCAAGAGCTTTGGATAGAGGCACTCCACACGCCGTGAGGCGTGCAAAATGGAACTGGGCACTGGCTGGCCAGGCTAACTTGGATCCCTGCCGCGGGCGGAGGACAGCGATTAGAAATCCATAGAGGCCAGCAGCAAAATATTGATTTGATCACCCTCGCAACTACATAGCAGTTACAAAACGAGCATGGGCTCAACCTGCCATACTGCAAGATGTACAAAATGGAAGCATTATACTGCCCCGCAACTGTGTAGCAGTTGCAAAAGGGGTGCAGGCTCAGCCTGCCGGGGGGAGAAGGGATTGTTATGGACGAGAACAAACAGATGAACATTGGAAGGGTGCAAAGCGTTGATATTGAGAAAGAGATGAAGGAATCCTTTATCTCCTACGCTATGGCGGTCATCATCAACCGGGCGCTACCCGATGTGCGAGATGGGCTAAAGCGGGTGCACCGGCGGATCCTATACAGCATGTCGGAGTTGGGCCTGTGGTCCGACCGGCCCTACCGGAAATGCGCCCGTATTGTGGGTGATGTGCTGGGTAAATACCACCCTCATGGGGACTCCGCCGTGTACGATAGCTTGGTTCGCATGGCCCAGGACTTCTCCATTCGCTACACGCTGGTGGATGGCCATGGCAACTTTGGCAGTGTGGACGGGGACTCCGCCGCGGCCATGCGGTATACCGAGGCGCGGATGAGCAAGGTATCCAGCGAGCTGCTGGCGGATATCGATAAAGAGACCGTGGACTTCGGCCCCAACTTTGACGAGACCCTAACCCAGCCCCTGGTGCTCCCCCTGCCGAATCCCCAATCTTTTGGTCAACGGGAGCGGCGGCATTGCCGTTGGCATGGCCACCAACATCCCCCCTCACAACCTGCGGGAGGTGGTGGACGGCGCCATCGCCCTTATAGACAATCCCGATCTGGACAGCGTTGGGCTCATGGAGTATGTGAAGGGCCCGGATTTCCCCACCGGAGGGGTTATCATGGGATATTCCGGCATCCGCAGCGCCTACGCCACCGGACGCGGCCGCATTGTGGTTCGGGCCGTGGCCGAGATCGAGCAGTTTACCCATAACCGGTTCCGCATCTTGGTTACCGAGATCCCCTATCAGGTGAACAAGGCCCGGCTGGTGGAGAAGATTGCCGAGCTGGTTCACGATAAACGCCTGGAGGGCATCAGCGATTTGCGGGACGAATCCGACCGCAACGGCATGCGTATCGTTATCGAGCTGAAGCGGGATGTCAACCCCAACGTGGTGCTCAACAACCTGTACAAGCATACCCAGATGCAGGATACTTTTGGGGTGATCATGCTGGCTCTGGTGGACGGAGAGCCCAAGATCCTGTCTTTGCATCAAATGCTCCATTATTACATCGAGCACCGCAAGGACGTGGTGATCCGCAGGACCCGGTATGAGTTGAACCGCGCCCAGGCCCGGGCCCATATTCTGGAAGGTTTGCTCATTGCCCTTGATCATATTGACGAAGTCATCCGCACCATCCGCAGCAGCCGGGACGACGCCGAGTCGAAAGCGCGGCTGATGGAGCGCTTTGGCCTATCGGAAAAGCAGAGCCAGGCTATCCTGGATATGCGGCTTCGCCGGCTCACCGGTCTGGGCGGGATAAGATCCAGGCGGAGTACGCCGAGCTGCAAAAGACCATCGAGTATCTCACCCGGGTGCTGGGGGACATGGCCCTTGTGATGGGGATTATCAAGGATGAATTGCTGGAGGTTCGGGAGAAATACGGGGATGACCGTCGTACCAAGATCGAGCCCATCGAAGGCGAAGTGGACATTGAGGACCTGATCCAGGAGGAGGATATGGTGGTGACCCTGACCCGGTTTGGCTACATCAAGCGGATTGGGGCGGATACCTACCGCATCCAGAATCGGGGCGGCAAGGGATTAGCGGCCTTACCACCCGGGAGGAGGATTTTGTGGAAACGGTCTTTGTGGCCAATACCCACACCCCCATCCTGTTCTTTACCAATACCGGACGGGTCTTCACCCTCAAATGCTATCAGCTGCCCCCTGGCCGGCCGCACCGCCAAGGGAAGCGCCATTGTAAACCTGCTGCGATTGGGGCCGGGGGAGAAGATTACCACCGTACTGCCCCTGTCCGATTCCGGAAAATACCTGGTGATGGCTACCCGCAAGGGAAGTCATCAAAAGACCCCGGTGGAGGACTTCCGCAACATCCGTCAAAACGGCCTGGTTGCTATGGGCATCCGGGAGGACGACGAGCTTTGCGGCGTGTTCCTTACCTCCGGCCGGGATGATATCATCCTGGGCACCCGCGAGGGGATGTCCATCCGGTTCCACGAGGAGGATGTGCGGCCTATGGGCCGGTCGGCGATGGGGTTCGCTCCATCAAATTGAAACCGGGAGACGAGGTTTTGGACGTCAACAAGTTGGATCGGGAGTTGGTGCTGACCATCAGTGAGAATGGATACGGCAAGCTGACCCCTGCATCGGAATATACCCGGCAGAATCGAGGCGGTATGGGGATCAAAACCCTTAACGTTACCCAGAAGACTGGTCCGGTGGCGGGGCTTAAGGTGGTATCCGGGGACGAGGATCTGGTGATGATCGACCAGGACGGCACCATCATCCGTATCAACGCCAGCCAGATTTCCGTATTGTCCCGATTGACCCAGGGAGTACGGCTCATGCGGGTCAGCGAGGGCAACCGGGTGGTGGCCATCGCCGTGGTGGAGCCCGATGAGGAGACGCCGGAAGGGAAACGGCCGAAAGCGTTGAGGAATAAAAAAATAGATGCAAAAAAGGAGGCAGACGCTCCTCTTTTTTGTTTGGACGGCGGCGCCATCACTGGATCAAAGAAAAACGCCGGCAGACGCCGGCGTTTTTCAGGTTATTATCTTCCTTTTTTTCTTCTTTCTTTTCCGCTTCCTTCTTTGTGGCGGCTTCCTTGTTCTTCTTCAGGGTGGCCATCAGATCATCCATCCGGCCGCCTACCTTACCAGAGAACTTGTTGTCAAATCCAGCCATGGTAGATCCACTCCTCAAAAAATTCTGTATGATTATGGTAGCACGCTTTTGTCCCGTATTCAAGAGGGTTTGCGCCGGAAAGATTGGAATTTCATGCCGAGCATCCGACCTTGACGAAAGGGTGCCAGCATGATATAAATTTAGTAAATTAGTAATTTACTAATAGGAGTGATGTTGATGCAAATTCCCACCACCTTAAAGCATAAGCCGGTTTTTACCGTGGAGAATTATGAGAATGTGGATGGCCGGTTGGCCTATCATAGCGACGCCAAAGGGCTTTCCCTGGGTCTAGCCCAATGGAACGACCGGGGCCGGGTGGATATTTCCGCCAAGGTCTGGCGATACACGGGGGAAAAATGGTCCCGCCAGTCGGAGGAGCTGCCCCTGCACCGGGTGCTGGATCTGGCCATTTTGGTGTGCCGGGCCAAACAGTATCTGCGGGACGCGTACCGCTACCCCGATTTCTATGATCCCGAGAACCCGATGGTGGACCGCATTGGGATTCAGGGGGACGCCATGACCCTTCAGGTCTGTACTGAAAATCAACACATCCAGGAGGATATTCGGCTGTTTTTGGACGCACTGGCCAAGGATGACGAGCTTATTGGGGAGCGGCTTAGGGTTCTAAGCCGTATTCTGAAGGAGATGGATTACTGATGGACCAGGAGCGGCGGCGCACGTTGCGCCGGCAGTACCGGGAGGCTCCCGGGAAGGGGGGATCATCTGCATCCAAAAACCGGGAGATGGGACAGCGCGTTCTGCTGGCGGAGCCCAACCTATCGGGGAGCGCAGAACAAATTTCTGTTTGCGATTCAGACCAATAGCTGCTGTTACGCTGCGCTTCAGAAGGACTGGGCGGCCTATGGCCCAGCAGGGTATTCCTTTGAGGTGCTGGAAACCCTGACGCCCCAGGAGGGTCAAACCCCCAAGGAGTTTCGGGAGGATCTGAACCAGCTCTTAGCGCTATGGCGGCAGCGGGAGAACGAAGCCTAGGCTGCCGGCCGGGGATAGCAGCTCCTGGATAACCGGGCAGAAAAAGGATGGTTTCAGAAATTGGATGCGGTTTTTTCCGCTAAACCATTGAAATATCCCCGGGGGGTGTATAGTCACGCTGGAATGAAGGCGATTGCGTACAACTCTTAGAAAATAAAGACTGCCAATGGATTGCCATTGGTCGTCTTTCTTTTAGATATTTTATTACGATTCATTGATTTTGGAGGGGAAACCAGTGGAGCTTAAGCAGAACAAAGCACCGTCCATGGCGGTGATCTATGCCGTGCTGATCTTCGGCATGGTGGCCAGTACGTTCCATGCGCCGTTGTTCCGAATCGGCCTTGCCCACAACACCGGCATGACCAGCGAGAATATGTCGGTGTACCGGATGTTCTTCGCCTGGGTGGGCGTAGCCGTCATGTGCGCCATCAAAAGGACTACCGCCAGGAGATCGTAAAGATCTGTAAGAACCCCGGGTGTTCATCATCCTGGCGCTGATGGGCATTTTAAGGCCAGCAGCCTTTTTGATCTGGGCCTATTGCCTGGACAGCCAGACCCCTGTCTTTGTCCTTAATATGATCTCCAACACCCAGCCCCTGTTCATTATGCTGGGCAGCTACCTGATGTTTAAGGAGCGAACCGGGCCCAAGGCTATGCTGGGGGTGTTCATCTGTCTGTTTGGGGTGGGCATCATCAGCATTTCCAGCTTTAGCGGCGGCACCATCAGCCTGTGGGCGGTGTTTGGGATGTTCTGTTCCGCCATTCTCATGGCGTTGTACCTGCTGTTCAGCAAGCTGGTACAGCAGGATGTTTCCTTCTGGCCCATGCTGTTCATCGCTTATATCTTCTCCACCCTGGAGATGGTGGCCTGCTGCGTGCTTTCCGGATCGCCCTTTGGCCCCATCACCATGGAGGGCTGGCTGATCTTCCTGGTCATGGGCATCTGGTGTACCCTATTGGGCCACTCCTGCGGCGTATGGGCCGTGAAGTACATCAGCCCCGTGAAGTCCTCCATCTTTAACCTGTTTGGGCCGGTGGTTTCCGCGGTGGTCTGCTACTTCCTGCTGGGCGAGATTCCCAGCATTATGGTGCTCATCGGCGGCGCCTTGGTTCTGGTGGGTCTATGCGTGTACAACCTGGCCAAACTCCAGGAGAGCCGCGCGGTTCTGGCCATGGAGCAGGCTGATGTGAAGGCCATGGAGGGAGAGGCTGTACCGCAGCAAAACGCTGCCGGATAAGGAAAGGAACCGAACCTTTGCCCAAAAAGGAGCGCGCCCACCAATATGATTCCCATTTGCTGGGCCAGCAATGGTTGCTGGGGCCCATCGCCCACCGAGGCCTTGCCGGGCCTGGGGGAGTGGAAAACTCCATGGAGGCCTTCTGCAACTGCCTTAGGCTGGGGTATCCCATTGAGCTGGACGTTCAGCTCACCCGGGACGACGTGGTGGTGGTTCATCACGATGCCAGCCTGGCTCGGTCCGCCGGGGAGAAAACTTTGATTGGGGAATTGACCCTGTCACAGATGCGGGAGCGCCGGTTGTTCGGCCGAGAGGATCTGGGCATCCCCCACCCTTTGTGAGGTGTTGGAAGAGGTGGCGGGCCGAGTGCCCCTTTTGATCGAGGTTAAGCAGCCCACCCTCTTAGGAGTGGGCAAGCTGGAACGGCTGGTAAGCCACCATCTTACCGGCTATTTTGGCGGAATTGCCCTGGAGTCCTTTAATCCCGCGTCGGTTCGCCTACTGAAAAGCTGGAGCCCCGCCGGCCGGTGGGACAGCTATCTGCCCGGCGGTTTGAGGATACCAGTCCGTTGTTTGCCTTTGCCGCTAGCCGCCTGTGGTTCCGAGGCTACGCCAAGCCGGATTTCATCGCGTACAGCCAGGATGGCGTGGAGGCCAAGGTGGTTCAGAACCGCCGCAAGCACGGACTTCCGTGGTGGCCTATACCCTGTGCAGCCAGGAGGATGTGGAGCGAATTGGCCCATATGTGGACGGGTATATCTTCCAGAACTTTTTGCCTATGGACAAAGCTCCTGAAATGGAATATGATGATACGCTGTAAGGCGAACAAATGCCCCTGCCCGCATGGTTGCGGCGGGGGCACCGTTTCTTCTCTTTTAGGAGGTAACAAGCAATGGAAAAGGCGCCGGCCTCCAAGGCCATGGGTTTTGCGGGATTGATCACCGCCATGGTTGTGGGCTCCTTGATGTCCCCCACCTTTAAGACGGCTCTGAAGCTGGGGATCACCCCCGTGGGAGTGGCCTTGTGGCGGATGGTGTTTACCGTGGCTTTGCTGCTGGTGGTTTGCCGGCTGAAGAAGAGCCTGTGGAGCGACGTGTGTAAGGTGGCCAAGGATAAAAAGCTCTTTTGGACGGTCATTGCCATGGGGGTAACCGGGGTTTTGAGACCATCTGCTGGAGCATGTCCCTGTCCATGTCCGGCACCTTTGTGGTGAATATTCTGGGGAACATCACCCCATCTTTACCATCATTCTTCTGTATGTGCTGTACCGGGAAAAGACCTCTCTGCCCGCCCTTTTCGGCATTGGGATCAGCCTTATCGGGGTGGTGCTTATCGGCCTGAATGGCAGCGCCACCGGAGGCGCGTCCCTTGTGAGCATCATCATCATGCCGCTGTCCTCCCTATCCTATGGCATCTTCCTGCTGCTGGCACGTGACGTGACCCGGCAAATCTCCGTGATTCCCCTGATGCTGTACGTCTTTGCTACCTCTATGGTGATGGTGCTGTGCTTTGGCACGGTGTCGGGAATCAGCATGGCCCTGCCCGCCCCTACCCTGCCCTATGTGCTGGTGATTGCCCTGTTCTGTACCGTGCTGTCCCAGACCATCTCCAGTTGGTGCATGCGCACTATTAAGCCCACCACCATTTCGGTGGTATACCTGTTCTCCCCGGTGGTATCCGCTTTTACCGCCTTTGTGCTCATCGGGGAAACGGTGGCGCCCAGCATCCTGCTGGGCGGAGGCGTGGTGCTTCTGGGCCTGTTTGTCTACCTTATGGCCACCGAGCGGGGCGGAAGCCCCGGGCGGTGCAGCCTGAGCCGAGGCCAGAGGCGTTGGAGGCTGTAAACGTGTCCGACCGGCAGCCCTAGGTGGCGGAAAAGTGAACGCGGTTGGGGCCCAGGGCACTAGACCGATGATAAGCAGCAACAGGAGTGCAACGCGCACCAAAGGCGCGCGAAAAGGATCGCCCACATGATACTTGCAAAAAGCAAAATGGATGTGAATTACAGAGGATAAGAAAGAAAAGCTCCGGCGATAGCCGGGGCTTTTATTTTCTTAGGCCGTGGGTGTCTGTGGGAAGAGCGCCGTGCTGTTCCTCATAACGTCTGATTCCATCTTCAATCCAGTGCTCGATCATGTGGTTGAGAGAACGATACTCTCGATAGGAGATCAATCCAAGCTTATGATGCACTATGGGATTAAGAGAAGAATAGCACAAAAAACGGGGAGGGTTGCTCCTATACTAGAGCAACGAAAATTTTAACGGCTGCTGGATCGCGTTATGCTCCCCAGCTCCCCTAATATGCGGTCCTTGCGGGCGCTGACCTCCCAATAGATGCGTTCCAGATCCAAAGTGGGGTATTCCCCATCCCGATAGACAACCTGGCCGTCCACCATGGTCAGGCAGACGTCGTGGCCAGAAGCGGAATATACCAGGGTATTGAGGAGGTCGTGAACCGGCTCCCAGTGAGGCGCATCCATGTTGAGAACCACGAGATCCGCCCGGTTGTGCAGCGCGATACTCCCGCAGTCGGTCCGGCCCTGGGCAAGAGCGCCCGTGCGGGTGGCGGCAGAGAGGGGCCTGCCGGGGACTCATAGCGGTGGGATCCCAGGCACGGTATTTCTGAATCAAGGCTAGAATTTTCATATCCTGGAACATATCGTGGTCGTTGTTGCTGGCAACCCCGTCGGTGCCCAGGGCTAGACTGACGCCCCGCTCCAGCATTTGTGCCGCCGGAGCGATCCCGCTGGCGATCTTTAGGTTGCTCACGGGACAGGTGGCCACCGTGACCCCTTTTTCTAGGAACAATTCCCAATCCTTTGGGGTGGTCCACACGCAATGGGCGGCCACGGCGGGGGAATCGAAGAAGCCCAGATCGTAAAAATACCGGGCGGGGTCTTGCCATGACGCTGGAGGCAGCCCTGATGCTCCGCTTCACTCTCGGATAGATGCACCTGAACCCGGGCACCCAGCTCCTTTGCCAGATCCGCCATATCCGCAACCACCCGCGGGGTGCTGGTGTACTCCCCGTGGATGTTGCAATCCACCTGGATACGGCCGTCTCCCTTGCCGTTCCAGTCCCGGAACAGGGATACGGTTTCCCGGTAGACCGGAAGCGCCTTGAGAGGGAATCGTCAAAGCACAAAGCGGTGGCGCTGATGGAGCACTTCATGCCGGATTCCAAAACCGCTCGGGCCATATCCGCCCCATGGTAGTACATATCCGAGGCGGATACCGTCCCCAAACCGCATCAGCTCCGCCAGGCCCAACAGAGTGCTCCAATAGATGTCCTCCCCTGTCATCTTGGCCTCAAAGGGAAGATGCGCTTATGTAGCCAATCATCCAGGGTCATATTCTCTCCATACCCCCGGAGAAGGGTCATGGGAAGATGGGTATGGACGTTGTACATGCCGGGCATCAGAAGCTTCTTGTGGCCGTGATAGACCTCGCCATATTCCTTCTCTGGAGGGACATCGCTTAAATAGGCGATGCGTCCATCCCGCACTCAAAGGTACATATGCTCCCGGGGCGTGAGCGTCTCATCCAATAGGGTGATATCGGAAAACAGCATGGAACTCCCTCCTTCGGCGCCGGGCAGTGCCCGATTCCGTTTTGCACGCCTTCGGTGTGCGGGTATGTGCCTCTAGCTGTCGTTTTACTGCTGGTCACGACAGCCTTTCAACCATCCAACCCCTGTCCGTGGCATGGGTGCAGGCTCAGCCTGCCTGCTCCGGGGTTGCGGATGTGCCTCTACTCATACGTCTTGCCGTTGGAATCAAGAGGTTTTCTAACAGCTTAACCACCGCCCGCGGCAATGTCAGCGGCGACTCGCCGCTAGACGTTGAACCGGAACAGGACCACGTCCCCGTCCTGCATCACGTAATCCTTGCCCTCGGGCGGTACAGCCCCTTTTCCCGGGCGGCGGCTACGGAGCCCAACTCGATGAGGGTTTCATAGGGGACGATCTCTGCCCGGATGAACCCTTTTTTCAAAATCGGAGTGAATCTTGCCGGCGGCGGCGGGGGCCTTGGTCCCCCTCTGGATGGTCAGGCCCGAACCTCGTCAACGCCGGCGGTAAGATAGCTGATGAGCCCCAACAGCTCATAGCTGGCCTGGGCCAGCCGCGCAAGGCCGGATTCCTCCACCCCCAGATCCGCCAGGTACTCGTCCCGCTCAGCGTCCTCCAACTGGGAAAGCTCCTCCTGTCTGCCAGATCTCGGCCAGCTTGTCCAGCCGGGCATCAGGAACCGGAACAATGCCGGAGTTCGGCTCAATGGTGCAGAAGGGATAGTTGGCTGCCTGAGCATTCTGGGTGCTGGTCAGCGCATTGAACAAAGTGGATTTGCCAACATTGGGCAAACCGACGATACCTAATTTCATATATCTCAACTCTCTTTCATTTTTCTCGTGTCTTCAATGGTTTCCGGGTTTCGAGGGGTGTCCTCCGCACCAATTCCGCACCAATTTTTCAGCAGCGCACCATTTTTCAACTTGCCAGACTGGTGTTTTGCTCAAACTGTTTGATGGCGTTGGTCAGGGAATCATCCGTGACATGGACATAGCGGTCCATGGTTGTTTTGATGCTGGAATGACCGAGCAGCCTTTGTAGGACTTTCGGCAGCACTCCGCTTTCAATCGCACGGGTCGCATAGGTGTGTCTCAGAGCGTGCATACAAAACCGCTTGATCTTAGCCTCATCGCAGAGTTTGTACAAATGCGTGTCATAGGAACTGTTTTTGGCAGGTTCTCCGGTACGATAATTGATAAACACCAAATCTCTCATACAGAGATACTGGGTCTCTCCGGTACGGCGATCCACATATTCCAGAATTTGAGACAGCAGTTCTGATTCTTTGCGGGTGTGACGTTCTTCGTAGCACGATTTTAATACATCGTATGCACGGGTTGTCAGCGGAATGGTGCGGTAGCTGCTATTGGTTTTGGGAGGACCGGCACGCCAGATTCCTTCACTATGGCGGTATTCCAGCGTTTTGCTGACGGTCAGCGTCCGCTTTTTCCAGTCAATAGAATCCCAGGTCAACCCGATCATTTCCGAAGTCCGCAACCCGGTCTCCAACAGCAGTACATACTGCCTGTAATTGTGAGATCGCTTTGCGGTTTCCAGAAAAGCTGCCTGTTCTTCTACGGTCAGGAACTTAATGTCATCCACAGCACGGACCGGCTTTGAAAAACGAACTCCGTCCATGGGATGCTTGATGAGCATATCGTTCATGACTGCTGCACGGAACATGGTTCCCATCGCAATATACGCCTGACGGATGGTAGAACCTGCATAAGTTGCTTCCATCTTGTTCAGAACGATCTTGCAATGCATCGGTTTGACATCACACAAGCGCATACTTCCGATGACCGGCTGGATGTTCACTCGATACCGTTCCCGGTAATTTCTCTTGGTGTTGGGTGCCAGATCTGCAATCAGATGGGTGATCCAGAACTCAAACCAAGAATCCACCGTCATTTCGGAGGAAGGATTGTGAACATCGTGCTTATCCTCGTACTGTGCATCGGCAAGCCAGTTGCGAGCTTCCGGGAGCGTATCAAAATGCTTTTCCTTGCGGGAACCGTCCTTTGCGGTATATCTTGCGGCGTACTTACCGTCTTTTCTTTGGCAGATACCCTTTCCACATTCTCTGCCTTTTAAGTTCTTGCCCATATAATGAACTCCTTTCCTTAGAGTAGGAAACGTGAGTTCATCACGACACTCTACTCTAACACAAAAACACAATTTTTTCAATATATTACGCCGTTTTTGGTGCGCACCAATCAGTGCCCGGCGCACCAAAAACGGCTGTTTGTCAAATCGCAACCCGACCTTCGATAAACTCCTCAAAAGCCTTGCGCTTTACCAATTTTTTAGTGCCCACATACAGGACAAAGGGGCAGTTGGGTTGTTTCAGCATCTCGTCGATTTT
>VOFE01002143.1_pt1 | contig 66264 bp, 97 predicted proteins | sample 5384071 | NCBI WGS metagenome assembly VOFE01 (sample SAMN12384724, study PRJNA508395) | human gut metagenome | isolation source: healthy gut D | host: Homo sapiens
AGGGCACCGGTAGAATGAAAAGCCGCGCATATGCGAAGTGGGCCTTTAGCTCAGTCGGTAGAGCAGGGGACTTTAATCCCAAGGTCGTGGGTTCGATCCCACAGGGCCCACCACTTTTTGCGCAGGGCCGCCATGGCGGTTTGAATGCACTGGGCCATCGTCCAACGGCAGGACTCTGGTTTTTGGTACCAGCTACCTAGGTTCGAATCCTAGTGGCCCAGCCATTTAGCGTTTCAACCTCCCGATCGGGAGGTTTTTTATTGCCCGAGAAAAGTCGGAACGCATGATTTCTTTTGCAATGCCCTTGACGCATCGCGGTAAAGGGTATAGTTGCAAGAATCTGAACGCGAATCTCATCTCACTCATTCTCACGCGTTAAGCCGACAAGGCGGCTGCGCAATGCGCGAATACCTGGCGGCCTCGCCCAATCTCAGCGGCGAAGGCTGCGCGGCATCTAGACCGCACGCCTGACATGCAGGTATCGAAAAGCCACGAGCTCCTCTGGTCTTGTGTGCTTTGTGTATTTTCCCCACACAACTCAATAAGTTTGGTATCATTCCGGATTGCTGCGAAAAGACGAGATTAGTTTGAAGGAGCACCGTTGACCAAGCAAGATGTTATCGAACTGTGGTAAGGTTCTCGGAAGCCCTGCCGAACGCCATGTTCAAGGTGGAGCTGGAAAACGGCCACCAAATCCTGGCCCACATTTCTGGCAAGATGCGTATGCATTACATCAAGATCCTGCCGGGAGACAAGGTGACGGTCGAGCTGTCCGTCTACGACTTGAACCGCGGACGCATCACGTACCGGTTCAAGTAAGTCTGCCAGCCCGCGCAAGCCGGCGCGCCAGTGTCCCCGAGAATAATCACCTGCGGCTGGGTGTACATATAGGACCGCATTAACCGAAAGGAAATTGAAATGAAGGTACGTCCTTCGGTCAAGAAGATGTGCGATAAGTGCAAAATCATTAGGCGCCATGGCAAGGTCCTCGTCATTTGCGAGAACCCCGTCATAAGCAGCGTCAAGGCTAGGAAGAAAGAGGAGATAAACCTATGGCACGTCTCGTTGGTGTCGATCTTCCCCGCAACAAGCGCATTGAAGTCGGTTGACCTACATTTACGGCATCGGCCGCACCACTGCGACGAAGATCTGCGTCGAGTGCAACGTTAACGTGGATACGCGCGTTAAGGACCTCACCGAGGATGAGGTTAACGCCATCCGCGATTATATCGATAAGAACCAGATCATGGTTGAGGGCGACCTCCGCCGTGAGCGCAACCAGAACGTCAAGCGCCTTATGGACATCGGCTGCAACCGCGGCCTTCGTCACCGCAAGGGCCTCCCGGTCCGCGGCCAGCGCACCCACACTAACGCCCGTACCCGCAAGGGTCCCCGAAGCGTCGGATCGGTGCTAAGAAGAAGAAATAAGGAGCGCTAGATAGATGGCACTGCTAAGAAGAACGTTCGCGCTGCCCGTCTGAAGCGCGCGGACCGTAAGAACATTTCCGTGGGCCAGGCTCACATTCGTTCTACGTTCAACAACACGATCGTTTCGATCACCGATCCCCAGGGCAACGTCATCTCCTGGCAGTCGGCTGGCCAGGTGGGCTTCAAGGGCTCCCGTAAGTCCACGCCGTTTGCCGCCCAGATGGCTGCTGAGGCTGCTGCCAAGCACGGCTATGGAGCACGGCCTGAAGAAGGTCGCCGTCTACGTCAAGGGCCCCGGTTCCGGTCGTGAAACCGCTATCCGCTCCCTCCAGGCTGCTGGCCTCGAAGTGGCGAGCATCCAGGACTGCACCCCCATCCCCCACAACGGCTGCCGCCCCAAGAAGCGTCGCCGCGTGTAACTGAAAGGATCGTATCAATATGGCAATCGACAGGACTCCTGTTCTTAAGCGCTGCCGTCAGCTCGGGATCGATCCCGCTGAGCTCGGTTACAGCAGCAAGAAGGAATCCATCCGTCAGCCCAAGCGTCGTCGCAAGGAATCTGAGTACGGCATGCAGCTGCGCGAGAAGCAGAAGGTCAAGTTCATTTATGGCGTTCTGGAGAAGCAGTTCCACGGCTACTTCAACAAGGCCCGCAAGATGAACGGCGTCACCGGTGAGAACCTCATGATCATCCTTGAGTCTCGCCTCGACAACGTCGTCTTCCGTCTTGGCTTCGCCCGCACCCGCAAAGAGGCTCGTCAGTCCGTCCGTCATGGTCACTTCACCGTGAACGGCAAGCGCGTGGACATCCCGTCCTACCGCGTCAAGGCCGGCGACGTCGTCGCTGTCGGCCGACAAGTCCAAGGAACTGCTGGTCATCAAGAGCGCCCTGGTTTCCAACGCCCGCTTTCCAGGTCCCTGCATGGCTGGAGATTGACATCGAAAAGCTGCAGGGCAGCGTGCTTTCCCTCCCGACGCGCGACCAGATTGATCTGGACATCAACGAGCAGCTCATCGTCGAACTGTACTCTAAGTAATCGCGCTGAGTAAGGAGGCTTATTCAATATGACAGAGTTCATGAGGCCTACAGTTACGATCGAGGAAGTCAACGATACGTTGCGCGTTTCATCCGTGGAGCCGCTAGAGCGTGGCTACGGTTACACTCTTGGCAACTGCATGCGTCGTGTTCTGCTTTCGTCTCTCGACGGAGCAAAGGCGACGGCCATCCAAATCGACGGTGTGCAGCACGAGTTCACCACGGCCGAAGGCGTTATCGAGGACGTCACCGATATCGTCCTGAACGTCAAGGGCCTGGTCTTCTCGGCTCTCAATGACGACGTGGAAGAGGCCACGGCCATGTTTCTGCCGAGGGTCCCCTGCGTTGTGACCGGTGCGGACCTGCAGGTTCCCACCGAGTTCACGCTGGTCAACCCCGAGCATGTCATCGCCTACGGTTGCCGACGGCGGCCAGCTTGACATGACGCATGCGCATCGGTGTGGGCCGCGGATATGTATCTGCCGAGCGCAACAAGCGCACGGAAGATCCTATCGGTATGATCCATGTTGACTCGCTGTACTCGCCGGTTCGCCGTTGCACGATGAACGTGACCGACACCCGCGTGGGCCAGCGTACCGACTACGATAAGCCTTGGTTTTGAGGTTGAGACGGACGGCTCCATCGAGCCTATCGATGCGGTCCACCCGTGCTGCCAACATCATCAACCAGCACATGGGCGCGTTCCTTCATGCCTGACCAGCACCCCCGAAGAGGAAGAGGGCGAGGCTCCCTCCATCTTCGCGCCCGAGGGGCAGGAGTCCAATGCCGAGCTGGACAAGCAGATCGAGGATCTGGACCTTTCCGTCCGTTCCTACAACTGCCTTAAGCGCGCCAGCATTCACTCGGTCCGTCAGCTCGTTGAGTTCTCGGAGAACGATCTGCTTAACATCCGTAACTTCGGTGTTAAGTCGATCGAGGAAGTGAAGGACAAGCTCATTTCCATGGACCTCAATTTGAAGCTTAATGCTTATTTGAGGAGAAACCTAGACCATGAGGCATAACTAACAAGGGCCGCAAGCTTGGCACTGACTTTGCAGCCACACCAAGGCCATGAAGCGTAGCCTGGCTAAGGCCCTCTTCCTCAACGACCGCATCAAGACCACCGAGACCCGCGCTAAGGAAATCCGCCCCGATGTCGACAAGATCATCACCTGGGCGAAGAAGGGCGACCTGCATAGCCGTCGTCTGGCCATCGCCGCGCTGGGACGACAAGGAGCTCGTCCGCGAGATCTTCGAGAAGGTCGCCCAGGGCATGTTCCCTGATCGTCAGGGCGGCTACACCCGCATCATGAAGCTCGGCAACCGTAAGGGCGACAACGCTCCCATCGTCATCATGGAGCTCGTCACCGAGCCGGTGGCTAAGAAGGCTGAGAAGCCGGCTGCCAAGAAGGCTGCTCCCAAGAAGGTCGAGGCTGTCGAGGAACCCAAGGCCGAGGAAGCTGCTGAGGCTGTCGAGGCTGCTGAGGAGAAGGCTGAATAAGCTTTTTTGTCCCCATGCTATTTTGAAAGGACCCTTCGGGGTCCTTTCTTTTTGGGGCGATTTGCTTGTGGGCATGCGTTTGGCTTCATCTTCGACATGCTTTTGCAACCTAAGCATTCTTGAATGCTGCGCTATACTTCACGCATGCAATTACGAATTAACACGTATATCGACGGCGATTCCTTTGTTCACACCTGCGATGCTTTCGCGTAAAGGTGCTGTTGCTGTGCGCATATACTGCAACCGTTTTCTGGGTTGAAACGTGGGCCGGGCAGTTCTTGCTCGTGCTCCTGTGCCTGGTGCTTACTCTATCGGCCCGTGTCCCCTTGGCCGTATGCTGGCCATGGGAATTCCCGTGTACATGATGGCGGCTCTCACCGTCTTGTTCGCGTCAATCAACGGCCAGGTGGGTTTTGCGTTGGGCTGCTTCTACGGCGTTCGGATGATCTTGCTTGTCCTTGGAAGCTTCATCGTGGTGCTCCCCACCACGTCGACGGCGCTTACCGATGCGCTGCGGTCGTTCGTGTCCCCGTTGCGGGCCCTGCATGTGCCTGCAGATGACATCGCCATGGTGTTCAGCATGGCTATCCGCTTCATCCCCTTGATGGCTCAAGAGCTCTGCGCGATCCACGATGCTCAATTCTCGCGCGGCGCCTCGTTTCGCCGCGGCGGTCTGTGGCAACGCGTGTCGGCTTGGCCACCTGTGTTCATCCGTTGTTTGTGGGCATGTTTCGAAGAGCCGATAAGCTGTCGGTTGCCATGGACGCCCGCTGCTATGGCATTCGGGGTGGCAGGCGAACCTCGCTGCGCGAATACCGTATGACACCCGCTTCGGTAGCCGCCCTAGCAGTCGGTCTAGGCCTTCTTGCTGTCATAGCGCTTTTGCTCTAGCCGTCGCGACGCTTCTCCAGCCGCCGCCTTTGCGCACAGATACGAATTCGGCCACGCTAAAGGCCGCTGCCATCGCCATTCTCCAGCCGCTGCCTTCGCGCGTTATGCATATTCGGCCATGGGGAGCGTGGCGCCATCGCTGGTCTCTAGCGATCGCCTCCGCGCACAGATGCATTTCGCCGTCCGCCTGCTGGTTCGCACATGTCGGGGCGGGCATGGTATCATTTGCCCGTATGGCCTGGTGCAAGGCGCCGGGCGCAAAAGGAAACATCCTACGAGGAGGCATTCAATGAGCGTCATCATCGATGTGTTCGGGCGTGAAATCCTGGACTCTCGCGGCAACCCCACGGTCGAGGTGGAAGTTTCATGATCATGCCGGTGGGCGTGCACCGTTCGCCGAGGCGCTGCGCTGGTGCGCCGAGGTATTCCATGCGCTGGCTGCCATCCTGAAGTCCAAGGGTCTGGCTACCTCCGTGGGCGATGAGGGCGGCTTTGCACCCAACCTTTCCAGCGATGAGGAGACCATCGAGACCATTCTGGCTGCCATCGAAAAGGCGGGCTATCTGCCGGGCAGGGACTTTATGCTGGCAATGGACGCCGCCGCTTCCGAGTGGAAGAGCCTCAAGGGCAAGGGCTTTTACAAGCTGCCCAAGGCGGGCACCGAGTTCACCTCTGCCGAGCTGATCGCGCACTGGAAGAGCCTTGTGGAAAAGTACCCCATCATCTCCATCGAGGACGGTCTGGACGAAGAGGACTGGGAGGGCTGGCAGCAGATGACCCGCGAGCTGGGCGGCAAGGTGCAGCTGGTCGGCGACGACCTGTTTGTGACCAACACCGAGCGTCTGGCAAAGGGCATCCAGCTGGGTGCGGGCAACGCTATCCTGATCAAGCTGAACCAGATCGGCTCTGTCTCCGAGACTCTTGGAAGCCATCAAGATGGCACACAAGGCCGGCTACAACGCCATCAGCTCCCACCGCTCCGGCGAGACCGAGGATACTACCATTGCCGACCTGGCCGTTGCCCTGAACACCTGCCAGATCAAGACCGGCGCGCCCAGCCGTACCGAGCGTGTGGCCAAGTACAACCAGCTGCTCCGGCGAAGTGGACGTACGCCAACATCGAAACGCAGAAGGCCAGTTTCAAGCGCATGGGCTTTTCCTATGACTGGGATCGCACCGTTGTTGCCTGCGATCCCGAGTACTACCGCTGGGGTCAGTGGATCTTCCTGCAGTTCTGGAAGCGCGGTCTCGTGGAGCGTCGCAACTCGCCGGTGAACTGGTGTCCGAGCTGCGGCACCGTGCTCGCCAACGAGCAGGTCATCGAGGGCAAGTGCTGGCGTTGCCATAGCGCCGTCGAGAAGCGCGACCTGACGCAGTGGTACCTCAAGATCACCGAGTACTCCCAGGAGCTGCTCGACGACCTGGAGAAGCTCCCCGGCTGGCCCGAGCGCGTCAAGCAGATGCAGGCCAACTGGATCGGTCGCTCCGAGGGCGCTGAAGTGAAGTTCGCGCTGTGCGACAAGCAGGGCAATGCGCCTGAGAACCCCACGGAAGACGACCTGATCACCGTGTTCACCACGCGCCCCGACACCCTGTTCGGCTGCAGCTTCTTCCTGCTCGCCCCTGAAAGCCCCATCCTGAAGGGCCTGGTCGAGGGCACGGAGTACGAGGCCGCGGTCATGCAGGTGGTCGAGAACGCCAAGAAGATCACCGCCGTCGAGCGTGCGCAGGGCAGCAAGGAGAAGCGCGGGCGCGTTCACCGGTCGCTACGTGGTGAACCCCGTCAATGGCGAGAAGGTGCCCGTGTGGGTGGGCGACTACATCGTGGCCGACTACGGCACCGGCGCGGTCATGGCCGTGCCGTGCGGCGACCAGCGCGACTTCGAGTTCGCCAAGAAATATGACCTGCCTATCATCCCCATCATCCTGGGCGACGATGACCCGCTGTTCGAGCAGCTCAAAGACGAACAGGATCGCGTGGTCACCAGCGTCGACTGGGAGGGCGCCATGGAGGCTGAGGGCCGACTGGTTCAGTCCGGCAAGTACACCGGCCTCACGGGCGGCAAGCACCTGAGGGCGAGGAGGCCATCGTCGCCGACCTGGAGGCCATGGGCCGCGGCAAGCGCAAGGTGGAGTTCCGTCTGCGCGACTGGCTCATTTCCCGTCAGCGCTATTGGGGCAACCCCATCCCGATGATCTACTGCGACAAGTGCGGCCTGGTGCCGGTGCCGGAAGAGGACCTGCCGGTACGTCTGCCCGAGGACATCGATCTTTCCGCTGGCGAAACCTTGGCAACGCACGAGGGCTTCGCGAAGTGCACGTGCCCGAAGTGCGGGCGGCGAGGCTCGTCGCGAGACCGACACCATGGACACCTTCACGTGCTCCAGCTGGTATTACCTGCGCTATACCGACCCGCACAACACCGAGCTGCCTTTCGACAGCGCGAAACCAACCGCTGGATGCCGGTGGATCAGTATATCGGCGGCATTGAGCACGCCATCCTGCACCTGCTCTACAGCCGCTTCTTTACCAAGGTGCTGCGCGACTGCGGCCTGCTCGACTTCGACGAGCCCTTCACGAACCTGTTGTGCCAGGGCATGGTGCTCGACGCCCACGGCGATGTGATGAGCAAGTCCAGAAGGGCAACGTGGTCTCCCGGAGGAGATGATCGCCGAATACGGCGCCGACGCCGTGCGCGCCTACATCTTGTTCTTGGGGCCGCCCGAGAAGGAGAAGCTGTGGAACGAGGACGGCCTGCCGGGCATGTACAAGTTCCTGAACCGCGTGTGGCGTATGGTCTACGACCTGCGGGCAAGGCAGATGAGGACACGCTGTATCAGCCGGGCGCGTCCGAGGCCGAGGCGGCAGCGGCGCGCAAGATGCTGCTGCGCGAGCGTCATCGCGTTGCGGGCAAGGTTGTGGACGATTTCGATCGCAACAACTTCAACACCGCCATCGCCGCCATCATGGAGCTGTCGAACGCCGCCGGCGAGTACCTGCGCAAGGTCGGTCCGGAGCAGCGTGCCGCATCCGCCGATGAGCAGGCGCTTGCAACCGAGGTCGCCAACGTGCTGGTTAGGCTGCTGGCCCCCATCTGCCCGCATATGACCGACGAGCTTTGGCATGATGCGGTGGGTTGCGAGGGCTCCATCCACACGCAGGAGTGGCCCGAGTCCGATCCTGAGAAGGCCAAGGCCGACGAGGTCGAGCTTGCCGTGCAGATCAACGGCAAGGTGAAGGCCCGCATCACGGTGGCCGCGGATGCCGATCAGGAGGCCGTGAAGGCAGTGGCGCTTGAAGCCGTGCAGGACGCGGTGGCGGGCAGGACCTGAAGAAGGTCGTTGTGGTGCCCGGCCGCCTGGTGAACGTCGTGGCGAAGTAATAACGCGCATATCGCAGTCGAAACGACCCGGAGGATGCTCCGGGTCGTTTTGTTTTCGGGGTTGGGTTTCGGTGGCGTTGTTGCGCCGTTCCGGCGAAACGCTTGCCGTGGGGTTTTGCCGTTTGCTATTGTCTGTTTCCTATGAGTAGCTCGAAGAAACATAAGGGATGCCTGAGGCGGGTGCTGGATATGGTGCTGGCGGTGGTTGTGGCCGTGGTGGCGGTGTTCGCCATCACGAAATGTGGTTACCATTGTGGGCTCGAAAGGGTCTATCGTCACCGCCGAGAAGGCCGGCATCGGCAATGCCGACGCCATCGTGGTGCTTGGCGCATCGGTGCTGCCCGATGGAACGCCATCCGGCATTCTGGCCGATCGCCTAGACGATGGCATCGCGCTGTATTTCGCCGGCGTGGCGCCGAAGATCATCATGAGCGGCGACAACGGCACCGCCTCCTACAACGAGGTGAAGGCGATGAAACAATATGCCATCGCGCAAAGGCGTGCCCAGCCAGGACATCTTCTGCGACCATGCGGGTTTCTCCACGTACGAGAGCATGTATCGGGCGAAATACGTATTCGGGTGCGAAAGCGCATCGTGGTGGCCACGCAGACGTATCACCTGTATCGCGCGCTGTGGTCCGCGAAAAGCCTGGGGATGCAAGCTGAGGGCGTTCCCAGCGACTATCACGAGTACCAAAAACAGCTGCAGTATGATATCCGCGAGATTCCCGCGCGCACAAAGGACTTCTTCAAGGCGCTCTTCCGCGTGCCGTCAACGTATGTCGGCGAAGCGATCGGCCTTGATCAAAGCGGGGATGCGACGAACTGAAACAAGACGGCCGTGCAGAATGCGCGGCCGTCGTTCGTTCGGGGGTTAATCTTCAAGGTCTTTCGGATTGAACGTTTCCAGCAGGTCGACCAGCTCTTGTTTCTTATGGATATCCAGCTTGGCGTAGATGCGCTTGCTGTGGGTTCGGATGGTGTTTTCCGAAACCACCAGCTGCTCGGCGATGCGCGCCACGGTGTTGCCTCGGGCGATAAGCTCCATGACCTCGGTTTCGCGGGCGGACAGGCGGTAATGCTGGCGGACCAGGGCAGCTTGCTTCGATAGGCGGTCCTGATAGTTGGGTGCATCGGCGTCGTGCGCTTGGTTTCGTGTTGCGGTGTCGGTGGGAGAGGTCTCGTTGCTGCCAAGGGGGCTTGCGGATTCGCCGGTTGCCGTGTGATCTTCGCTCTCCGCGCGTGCGATGACGATGGGCTTTGTTTCGAACAGAGAGGGACCCTGCGCGCCGAAGGGGCAAACGCCGGCGCTGGTGCATCCGGTGCCGACCGTGGGGAACGCCTCGCTTTCCGGCTCGGCCTCATCGAGGTCGGTTTGGCGCTCGTTGATGTTGCCGATTTGCAGGGGGGCGCCGGCTACAAGCTCGATATCCTCCGCTTGGCCTGCTGCCAATGCCCGCTTGAAGCCGCCTTGCCCGATGAAGAACATGAGACCGAGCAAATAAACCGCCACCAGCGCTACCACGGCGTCGGGTTGCATTCCGATGACTCGGATTTGCTCGGCGAACGTGCCGGCAAGGAACCCGACATCGTGCAGCGCGTATACGATGCCGGCGAAGAAGCCGTAGATGAATACGGGTTGATGCCGCGGTCGCGCGATGCTTGCGCGCACTGGATCATCATGAGCGCGATTGCCACGCTGTACACCGCATACAGGATGGCGGCTGCCATCGGGCGTAGCCGCCGCTGCAAAACGGAAGCACCAGAAACGAGGTGATGAGCAACGGGAAGGCGATGCGGTAGGCGTTGGTCACGTTCATGCGAACATTCTTGAATTGCCAGAGCACCAAAAACGCCGACGCCTGCAACTAGGCATCCTGTCATGGACAGCAGATTCACAAGGCTACCGACCCGCGGATCGCCAATGGCAAGCGAGCGCATGATGCCGGTGCAGAATGCGATGGCGCCGACGCACAAGGCGCTGCGCCAGTAATCGCGCAGCACGCGGCGATACACTTGCGGGTGTTCGCGCGGAACGTCCTCGAACATGGGTTGTCGCAAGTCGATTTGACGGCTTTTCAGAACGATGGCGAGCGCGAACAGCGGCATGAACACCAGCGGGATAAGGAATGCGGTCACGGCTTGCGGATGGCGTAAAGCGCGAAGTACAGGAGGGCGCCATAGGCAGTGCCAAGGATCAAATCATGGTTGCCGTGGTCCGCGTCGAAGCTGGCGAACAGGCGCTGCCACAGCATGTAGAACCCGGCCGATCCCAAGCCTAGAAGCGAGCCGCCGGCGATCACCAGAGCTTTGAGCGATGCCGTGCAGGTATATGGTCCGATAAGGCAGCACCAGCCAAGCAGATATGGCGCGCTTGCGAATTGTCACCATGAAGCGGCGCGTAGGTCCGGGGAAGTAGTACACTCCGACGGCGCTGGCAAGGTAGCATAGCGAGAACACGAGCGATTGCGCGAGGAAGAACCAGAACATGACCTCCGGGGTTTGGAAGTTCATGGGCAAAAACGGGAACACGCCGCCCCATACGCCCGCGGCGTTGATGGCAAGGAACAGCGCGTATCCAAGCGATGCGGTGTTCGGCTTAAATGTGCGGGCTATGTTGGAGAAGGATGTACGTGCCACGGAAGTCCTCGTCGTCGGGCGCTGCCGTTCGCTCGTCCGCAGAGGACGACGATGGGCTAAAAGCGCTCTTCCCTTGCGCGATTTCGCGGATGCCGCTGCGAAATCGGCTCCCTATAAACAGTATAGCGCGCAATAGCGTGCAGGTTGTCACATGCTGGAACGAGTGATAGCTTGTGACCTGGGCAAACGCGAAATTCGCACGTTTTATGTGACATGCTTCGCTGCGGAAGACGATACAGTTCGGCTATCAAAACCGTGTTTTTAGGAGAGCAGGTGCTCTCTGAAGTTTGAAACGTGGTGCATGATTGTGAGCGGTGCGCTGAGGAATCTTAAGAGCTCTGCCGCGTGCAGTTTGAAGGCGAGTATGGAAAGAACGTAAAGGAAGAACACGAAGGGGAAGCGATGCAAACTATGCCAAGCATGAACCGCCGCACGTTCGTTAAGACGAGTGGAGCGTTGGGCGCATTGGCGGTTTCCGGTGGTGCTGCGGGTGGTGCGCTTTTCAAGGGCTCCGCGCCAGTAGCTCATGCAGAAGCTGCTGACGAAATCCACTGGTCTCAGTGCAACGTGAACTGCGGTGGAAACTGCATCTTCCAGTGGCACTCAAAGACGGCAAAATCCAGTACATGGAAACCGACAACCTCCGGGAGTACGGACCTGCAGGCACGCGCCTGCCTGACGCGGCCGCTCCATGCGTCGCTGGATCAACAGCCCCGACCGCCTGACGTAAGCCCATGAAGCGCGTCGGCAAGCGTGGCGAGGGCAAGTTCGAGCGAATCAGCTGGGACGAGGCCATCGACATCATTGTGGAGAAGCTGAAAACGACCATCGACAAATACGGCAACGAGGCAATCTATATCAACTACGCAACGGAATGTACAGCGCGACGGGTCGCGTGCCTATCCAGCGCCTCCTTTTCCCTGCTCGGCGGCTACGTGAACCAGGGTTACGACTACTCCACCCATATGCTTCAAGCGGTCATGCCCTATATGTACGGTAGCGCGAGTAACATCGCCGATCCGAAGACGGGTCTCCACAAAACGTTGGGGAAGAAGGCAACCAAGTTCAGTCCGTACGACAATGTGAACGCAAGCTCCTTCTCCGAGGCCGAGGCGCACTCCGACCTTGTGGTCATGTTCGGCAACAGCCCCTGCTGAGACGCGCATGGGCGGCGCGAACGCCGTCTGGGATTATACTCTCATGCGCGAAGCCGTTCTCGGCCGCGGCGGGAAAATCGTCAACATCGACTTCCGTCTGAACGAATCCTCCTCAGGTCATCCCGACGAGTGGCTCCCCATTCGCCCGGGCACCGACGCTGCTCTCGTGTCGGCCATCGCTTACGAGTGGATCAAGGGCGACAAGATCGACAAGGAATTCCTCGACAAGTACTGCGTCGGCTACGATGACGATACGATGCCCGAGTCCGCAAAAGGTCAGAACAAGTCCTACAAGGACTACATCATGGGCACTGGCTACGACAAAATCGAGAAGACTCCCGAATGGGCGGCGCCGATTACCCAGATTCCGGCAAGCAAGATCCGCGAACTTGCCGATATGATTGCCTCGGCAAAAGCGCCGTTCATCTGCCAGGGATGGGGATCTCAGCGCCATACCAACGGCGAGGACACCACACGTGCCATCTGCATGCTTCCTATTCTAATCGGGAAAATCGGCCTGCCCGGCACCAACACTGGCCAACGCGAAGCGGAGCCCCCGACATACCTGGTGGGCAAGATCCCCTTCAAGAACCCGATCAAGACAACGCTCCCCGTGTACCAGTGGGTCAATGCGGTCGATCATGGCCACAAGATGACTGCGAAGAACGCTGGAATTATGGGCGCTGAAAAACTCGGCAGCGACCTTAAATTCATCTGGAACTACGCGGGGAACTGCCTGACGAACCAGCACGGCGGCATCAACTACACCCATGAGGTCCTCTCTGATGAGAGCAAGTGCGAGTTCATCTTGGTGTGGGATACTGTCATGACCGACTCCGCGAAGTATGCCGACCTGCTTCTGCCCGACGCGATGCGCTCCGAGCAGATGAACTTGCAGACGCAGGGGCTACTCCGAGTATTACACCGCTGTCGTTGTCGGAACCCCGGCGCAAGAGCCGCCGGGAGAGTGCCGCAGCAACTACGATGTGTGCGCCGACATTGCCGATCGCTTCGGGCTCAAGGATGAGTTCACCGAAGGCCGCACGCACGACGACTGGGTAGAGTACCTCTACAAGAAGGGCGCCCAAGCGGACGATAAGATGCCGAGCTGGGAGCAGATCAAGGAGCAGGGCGTCTACAAGCGCGCGCTCGAGCCGGCGATTGGCCTTAAGAGCTTCCGCGATGACCCGGACGAGCACCCCCTGGCGACGCCGTCGGGAAAGATTGAGATCTACTCAGAAACGCTTGCGGGCCTGAACGATACTTGGGAAATCGCCGAGGATGAAGTCATCAATCGATTCCGGTCTTTTCTGAAGGCTTCCATGGCTACGGAAGCGTGACCAGCGAGTTCCCGCTTTACTGCTCAGGATTCCACCACAAGAGCCGCACCCATAGCTCGTTCGGTTTCATCGAGGAGCTCGAGAAGGTTGCGCGCCAGCAGCTGTGGATCAATCCCGCCGATGCGGAGCCGCGCAACATCATGGACGGCGACATGCTTGCTGTAAAAGCCCCGTTGGCGAGATCCGCATCGAGGCGAAGGTCACGCCGCGCATCGTGCCCGGCACTGTCGGCATCCCGCAAGGCGCGTGGCACAAGGCGGACATGTTCGGCGACAAGATCGACACGGGCGGATGCGTGAACACGTTGACCGCCTACAAACCGACGCCTCTCGCAAAGGGCAACGGAACTGCTCACTCGATGATCGTTCAGGTATCGAAGGCGTAAGGGGTAGATGAGAATGACGCAGTACGGATTTTTCTTCGACAGCACGCGCTGCACGGGTTGCCGCACCTGCGAGATGGCGTGCAAGGACTACAAGGATTTGGGCGTCGATTTCGCATATCGACATGTGTACGACTGCGAAGGCGGCGACTGGCAGATGCAATCTGACGGCACCTACACGCAGGATTGCTTCGTCTACCACGTGTCGCTGGGCTGCCAGCATTGCGACGACCCTGCTTGCGTGAAGGTGTGCCCGACCACTGCGATGCACAAGGATGCGAGCACGGGTCTGGTCTCGGTCGACGAGCACAAGTGCATCGGCTGCGGCTACTGCCACATGGCGTGCCCCTATAACGCCCGAAGGTCGACCGCGAAAAGGGCCACAGCGTGAAATGCAACGGCTGCGCGGAACGCGTGGCGGAGGGGAAGAATCCCATCTGCGTGGACGCCTGCCCGCTTCGTGCCCTCGATTTCGGCCCTATCGAGGATATTCGCAAGAAGTACGACGGTGTCGACTCCGTGCCTCCTTTGCCCCGACGCGAGCTATACCCACCCGAACATTGTCGTGAAAAAATGCCCCTGCCGCCGCGCGCGCTAAAAAACGTCGCCGGTCTGGTAGCTAATCCCTGGAGGTGATGTAGCATGATGGCCGAGCTGCCTTTGGCTTTGTTCACCACGCTGGCGCCTATCGGCGCGGGCGCGTTCATCGCGCTGGCTGTGGCTTTCTTCACCACGAAGTTCTCCGATGAGCAGCTGAAGAAGATCGACCGCATGACGACCATCCCGGTCGTCGTGTTGGTGCCAGGCTTCATCTGCGCGTTCTTCGATCTGGCAAGTCCCATGCATGCGTTCGGCGTGTTCGCCGGCCTGGGCGCGGCCCACTGTCCAACGAGCTGCTCGCCGGCGTCGTGTTCGCCGTGCTGGCTATCGTGTACTGGATCGTGGCGCTCGCCGGCAAGCTTGGCGAGGGTGCTCGCAAAGGGTTTTGCCGCTGTGGTAGCTGTCATGGCGATCGTGTTCGCGTGCTTCACGGGCGCTGCCTACATGATGGAGACCATCGCTTCCTGGAACACCCCGATGGTCCCCGTTGCCGTGCTGGGCTTCAGCCTGCTGGGCGGCGTTGCGCTGGGCGTGCTCGTGCTGGCGCTGTCCGGTGCGCTTGAGGACGCTGCGAAGGGCGGCTTCAAGATGGCTGCGCCGGTGGTGCTGGTCGTTGGCCTGGTCCTTGGTGTTGCTGGCCTGTTGGTGCAGGTCATGAGCGTGTCCGGCATGGGCAATGCACTGGTCGATGGCGCGGACCTGGTCGCCGCTGCCTCCGCTCCCATGTGGATCGGCGTGGTGTGCATGGTCGTTGCCGCAGCCGCCGCCTTCATGGCTCTGCGCAACTCGAAGTCCACGGCGCTTGCCGCTGCGGCTCCGGTGCTGGCGATCATGGGCGTGTTCGCCGCCCGCCTGGCGTTCTATGCGGTGCAGTTGAGCGTTGGCCTGTATATCGGCTAATCTCTGAGGGTCAGGCTTTTTCGGGGCGTGTCCGGTTTGCCGGCGCGCCCCTTGCCGTATGATGGTTGCCTTAAGCGATAAGGAGAGGATCGCATGACGGATCTTGATGCTGCGACGTTTGAGGGCGTTGCGTTTCTGGGGAACACGCTGGCGCCGTTTTTCCTGCAGGACCCGCGAACGGGCTCTGCAGAGGCCGAGTTTGCGGCGGTCGCTGCGCTTGATGCGCAGGCTGCCGGCGCGGAATGGCTTCGTCGGCGAAGAGGAGTCTGCTCGCTGTTTGGCCATGATGGTTGAGGGCCTGGCGCCGAGCTGCGATGCCGGAGAGAACGGCGCCTTTGCCGCAGACGATGATCTGACGTGGGAATATCGCCGCTTGTTCATCGGCCCGGGCGCAAAGCCGGCGCCGCCGTGGGGGCTCGGTATACACCGATCGCGAGTGCGTGGTGTTCGGTGCGACCACCCTTGAGCTGCGCGCATGGATGCGCGAACATGGCGTTGCGCGAGCCGCTGACGAGAAAACCCCGGAGGACCATATCGGGCTTATGCTCGCCCTTATGGCGTGGCTTGCGCAGAATCAGCCCGCCGACCTGGGCGAGTTCCTGAGCCTTCACTTCCTGACGTGGGTGGGGCATTTCCTGGACGAGCTTGCCGATGCCGCCGAGCATCCTTTCTATGAAGGGCTGGCTCGCTTAACGCGTGCAAGCTTGGACGGCGTTCAGGAGGCGTTGGGGTTGGAGGTCGTCACGCCTCGCTTCTATCGCTAAAATACCAAGGAATCGTTTGGTCCGGCGCGTCGCTGCAAGCTGACGCGCCGGACCATGCAGGTGTTATGCGCGTTTCGCATCGAGCAGTGCTGCAAAGAGGGGGAGCTGATGATTTCCGGGTTCGATACTGCGTTAGGCGAGGTGACGTTGGTGCTGTTCACCACGCTCGCCCCTTCGGGCGCTATCGCCCTTGTTCTGGTTGCGGCGGTGTTGTTGCTTCCGAAGCTCGAATCGACGATGCGGGCGCGCATCAGCACGTTCATGTGCATCCCCTTGTGGTTACCATGGTAGGGCTTGTCGCGTCGGCCACGCATCTTGAAACCCGGCCAATGCGCTGTACGTGTTTTTGCACGTCGGGTCCAGCCCTCTTTCGAACGAAGTCGTCAGCGCGGTGGGGTTGTTGGCGTGCAGCGGCCTGTATTGGCTGTACTCGTTTTCGGCCAAGCCCTTTGTATGGCTGCAGCGGCTGCTGCTGACGATGATTGTGGCAACGGGCGTCGCGTTCGTGACGATGGTGTCCCTTGCGTATTCCGTCGACACCATCGTCACTTGGAGCTTGCCTACGGTTCCGATTTCGTTGTGGTTGAATGCCCTGGTGGGAGGGCCTTTGCTGGCGGCGATCACGTTGTATGCCGCCCAATGGCGTGCGCTTGCGGGGCGTTTCGGTCTGCTGCTGATGACAGTGCCCTTCATTGCGCTTGCGGCTAATATGGCCGCGTATATCGTGCAGGGCCGGCTATTGAATGGTGTCGCGAATTCGGTGGTCGCGGCAGCCGACCTTGTGCCGCATTACCGCACGATGCTGCTGGTGTTCGCGTTGATGTGCTTTGCCGGTTGCGTGCTTGCCGCCTTCACGATGCATGCCGTGTCGAGGGAAGCGGTGGCGCACGGCGGGGTGAGCTTGCATTCTCCAAGCGCGTGCTTGTTCGCCTGCTTGTCTCGTGTCTGCTGGTGTTCGCCGGCATCTTCGTCATGCGTTTCGCGTTCTATATGATGCACTTGATGGTCGGCCTTGCCGTATAGGTCGTATAGGCCCAGGCTGCAAAAACTCCCGCTACCGCAAATTGAATTGCGCGGTAGCGGGAGTTTTGCGTTCAGGGGGGTCGCTCGCCGAGCCCCTCGGACTTATGTCTCTAAAGCGGGTTTTCGTTCGGCGTCCAGGCGGCCGTTGCCGACCGTCGCTTCGCGGGGGATTGCGTCCCTGCGCGTTCTACGCCCCGCGCTCCTCCAGGTATTTCTCCATGCTGAAGTGCGTGATGTCGCTTCGGTTGATAACGCCCACGATGACGCCGTCTTCGAGCACGGGTACCTTCTTCAGATGGTTCTCGCCCAGCACGCGGCACACCTCGGGAAGGTCGGCGTGCACGTCCACGCCGATGATCCCCTTCGCGCCGATATCGGAGGCTTTCATGCCCATAAGGTGCTCCAGCTTGTGGGCGTAGTCCTTGTGGTCGGAATACGCGTCCACGGTTTGCACGATCATCACCACGGGGTCCATGATCATCTGGCCGCGCTTGGACAGGTAGCGCATGATGTCGCCGTCGGAGATGAATCCGGTCGGCTTGCCGGCGGCGTCGACCAGCGGCGCGGCGCTGATATGGTTGTTCACCAGCAGTTGCATGGCTTCGAGCACGGTGGCGTTTTCAGGCAGCGTGTACACGTCGCGCTTCATGATCTGCTCGATGATGGAGCGGTGCGCATTGTCTTCGTCGGCGGCCGCCTCATCGCCGGGCTTGTTGCGCACGAGCGCTACGGTCAGCACGAAGCCCAGCACGCACAGGGCCGTGGCTACGGCGAACGCCGCATGGATGCCGAACACGCCGGCGGTCACGGCATCGGTCGAACCGGAAACCATGTTGGTGGCAACGGTGGACGCGGACACGATGACGGCTGTACCCAGTGAGCCTGCCACCTGGCGAAACGTGTTCTGCACCGAGGTTCCGTGGTTCATGACCTTATCGGGCAGGGCGTTCATGCCCCAGGTGGTGATGGGCATGTTCACGAGCGACAGGCTGAACAGGCGCACCGTGTAGATGACCGTGAGGGTGATAAGCCCCATACCCGGTCCCATGAACATGAACGTGGCGGTGGTCAGCGCCAGCACACCGGTGCCGATGACGGCCAGTACGCGCGGGCCGTGCTTGTCGAACAGGCGGCCGGCGACCGGTCCCATGGCTCCCATGACGATGGCGCCGGGTAGCAGCACAAGGCCCGATGTGGTGGCGGAGAATCCCATATAGGACTGCAGCAAGATGGGGATGAGGATGCCGCCGGCAAGCAGCGCGCCTTGCACGAGCATCACGATGATGGTGGCGATGAGGAACTTGCGGTTCGTCAGCACGCGCACCTGCAGCATGGGCTTCTCCATCTTCAGCTGGCGTCGGAAGAAGAACGAGCGCAATCGCGCCGATAACCACGCCGCCCGCCGAATCGGCCGTCACGCCGTAGCTGCCGATGGCGGACAGGCCGTACAGCAGGCCGCCGAACCCGAGCGTGGACAGGGCGACCGAAACCACGTCGAGCTTCACATCCTTGTTCGTTTTGCCGCCGCGTTCAAGCGCTGCAGCGGCAAACACGATGACGGCTGCGCACAGCACGGCGATGATCCAGAACATGACGTGCCAGTTCGCCTGGTCGATGATGATGCCGGCGACGGTGGGGCCGGCGGCGGGGCGAACGCGATGACGATGCCGAACACGCCCATGGCGGTGCCGCGACGGTCAACGGGGAACGTCCACATGAGCACCGTCATCACGAGCGGCATGAGGATGCCGGCTCCGGCGGCTTGAACCAAACGGCCGGCAAGCAACACGGGGAAGTTCGGGCCCCAGGCCGCCAGCGCCGTGCCGGCGGTGAACAGGACCATGGACGCAAGGAACAGCCGGCGCGTGGTGAAGCGGTCGGTCAGAAACGCGGTGATGGGCACCATGATGGCGTTGACCAGCGTGAATCCAGTGGTCAACCACTGCGCGACGGCGGCGTCGACGCTCATCTCGCTCATGATCGACGGTAGCGCCGGTGCCACGACCGTCTGATTCAGCACGGTGACGAAGGTGCCGAACACCAGCACGATCAGCATGATGATCTGCTTTCGGGTAAGACCCCAGTTAGCCATGAGCGGCTCCAATCTGTGCGGCATGGTGCAGCCGCGTTGCGTCCGTTGAGCGCACAAGCCAAAGGCGGCCCGTAAAGGCTCGCCAAACGCATATGCAGCTCGCGGATTCGAATAGGGAAAGGCGTCGTAAGACGCCGATGTGTTGTCTCTAATGGTAGCGCGCGCGTAAAAACGTTGACGTACGAAGTGTGCGAATCACAAAATTCTTTTGCTGTCAACAAATAACGTGCACAATTTGGGGAGCACAACCGTCTTGTGCGCTGCCTTTCGCGCCTAGCGCTTGTTCGCGATCAGGCTTTCCGCCACGCTTTTCAGCTTCTTGAAATCGGTGATCACGAGCGCACCGCGCTGCCGCTCCACGCATTCGGCTTTGCGCAGGGCGCTGATGCTGTTGGTGATCGAGTTTACGTGCACGCCAAGCATTTCGGCCAGCTCATCGTTGGAAAACGGCACGATAGCCGGGGCGTGCGCCGCGCTGAATTCGCTCATGAGCGTCAGCAGCAACGCGGAAAATCGCTGCAGCACGGGGTAGATGGCCGCGTTGACCGCCTCGCGCGTCTGCAGCGCCATCATCTCGAACAGGTATTGCGCCATGGCGTAGCACACGTCGCCGTGGTCGCGCAGATATGCGCCGAACGTAGCGCCGTCGATTTCAAGCAGCTCGACTTTCGTGGTGGCGCGCGCGTTGAGGATGGAGGGCTTGCGATTTTCGTCGTATTGAAATCCCTGAAAGCCGATGAGCGTGCCCGCCTTGTGGAAGAACACGGTTTTGGAATACCCGTCGGGCGTGTTGCTGTACAGCCTCACCATGCCGCGCTGGATATAGAACGTCGAGCGGATGTCGTCACCTTCGCGAAACAGGTAGTCGCCCGGTGCGAAAGACGTGAGACGCTACCTTCAGCTCGCCGGTTTTCGTGATGCGCTCGATCGTGTTGCTGAGCAGCGGTTTTGGCTGCACGAACAGGCTGATCGCTTCCATATGCTCCCCCATCTCCTGGCATTCCCATGTCAATTCGTCAGAATATCGCATTGCTTGCATGGTAGGAAGGTTCGCGCGCGCAGCAAACATAGCCTTGTTTCCGTCCCACAAGGTTGTGGGCGGCCGCGAACATTGGGAGCGCGGTCCAACCGTGGTGGTCCGCCCCAGCCGTGTGTGGTGGGCTCCTGCTCTCGCGCCTATGCTGCGTCGAGCCGCAAAGGCAAGACGAGTTAACAAGACGAGGGAGGACACCATGGGGAACCCGAACGGGCACTGCGCTTCGCCTGCCGAAGCCGCTCCGGAGTACTTCATGCGCGACGGGAAGCTGACCCGCCGCACGTTCATCAAGGGCGTCGGCGCCATCACGGTGGCGTCCGCGCTCGGATTCGGCGCACAGGCATCGCCCGAAGGCGTGGCTGTCGCTGAAGAAGCCCCTGTCAAGGCGGGGAGAAGTCGGTGCACGCGGTGTGCACCGTGAACTGCACATCGCGCTGCCACCTGCACGGCACGGTGCGCGACGGCAAGCTCATCCGCGTCGAGCCGGGCAACATGCCGGGCCGTCCGGGTTACGCGAACGCCTGCCTGCGCTCCATGAGCTACATCAAGCACGTGCAGGACGAAAACGCGCGTGTCATGCACCCCATGAAGCGCACCGGCGAGCGCGGCAGCGGCGAGTTCGAGCAGATCACCTGGGAGCAGGCCATCGACATCATCGCCGAGAAGCTCAACGCCGTGGTGGCGAAAGACCCGAAGAACGCGTCGTTCTACTCGTTCACGGGCGACCTAGGCAAGCTGTCGTGGGAGGCTCCCACCCGTTTCGCCGGCTGCTTGGGCGCGACGACGTGGGACGTCGAGGGCATCATGGGCGACCATGGTGCGTCCATGGGCATGACCATGGTGTTCGGCACGCACCGCGGCGCGCACGATTCGCGCGATTACCTGAACTCCAACCTGGTCATCTGCTGGGGCCGCAACCTGGCCGACACGCACACCTCCGAGCTGCGCGACTACGTGGCAGCGCGCAAAAACGGCGCGAAGGTCATCGTCATCGACCCGCGCCAGTGCTCGACGGCGGCCATGGCAGACGAGTGGATCGGCATCAACCCGCAGACCGACCCCCGCCCTGGCGCTCGGCATGATGAACTGGATCATCGGCCACGACCTGCACGCGAAAGACAAGCTGGTCGAGGAATCCGTTGCCCCGTACCTCATTCGCGAGGACAACGGCAAGTACCTGCGCATGGTCGACGGCAAGGTCGCCGAAAGCACCGCCGACGACGCAGCCGACGCAACGTCCATCGGCTCCACGCCCGCTTCCCAGGGCGACGCCGGTTCGGGCGCGCACACGTACGTGATTTGGGACGAGTTGACCGGCGCCGCTGTGGACGCCCCTGAAGGCCGCCGCCATCAAGGCCGGCGAAGTCAAGCCGGCGCTTTCCGGCACGTTCACCGTCGACGGCGTGAAGTGCCGCACGGCGTTCGATCACCTGGTTGACGGCTGCAAGGGCTACACGCCCGAGTACACGGGCAAGATCTGCGGCATCGACCCGGCGGTCGTTGAGCGTCTGGCCGAGGAATACATCACGGCCAAGCCCGCTGCCATCCGCATGGGCCAGGGCATGCAGCGCGTGAACCACTCGTATTCCCCGTTCCGCACCGTGGCCACGCTGGCCATGGTCGCCGGCTACATCGGCGTAAAAAGGCGGCGGCGCGTCGCACGCAGGCGGCACCGCCACGAACAAGCCCGTCGCCGGCTACACGGGCCCGGTCTACAACTACAAGGACTGGTCGAACACGGGCAAGAAGGCCAACATGGTTCCCTCGTCGCAGCTGTACAACGCTGCGGTCGACCGCAACCCCGTGGGCATCGACTTCATGTGGTTCGCCAACTCGAACTTCATCAACATGTCCCCGATTCGAACTACATGATCAACCACGTGCTTCCCCGCCATCGACTTCATCGTGACGGCCGACCCGTGGTGGACCTGGACGGCGAAGTACTCCGACATCGTGCTGCCGGCAACGTCGTACTGGGAGCATTGGGACCTCATCGACCGCAGCCCGTGGGCTATGTTCAACCAGCCGGCCATCGAGCCTCTGGGCGAGAGCAAGTCCGACGTCGAGATGATGACCATGCTGGCGAAGAAGTGCGGCGTGGAACAGTACTGGGACAAGACCGACGAGGAATGGATTCGCCAGTTCGTGGGCACCGACCATCCCGGGCATGGGCTGATCTTGATTGGAATCGCGACGTCGTTGAACAGGGCATTTACGGCCGCTCCGATGCCATCTACGAGCCGGCCATCGTTTACGCCGACGGCGCGGGCTACAAGACCGACACCGGCAAGTTCGAGTTCTACACGGAAAAGATGCTGCCGTTTGGCGAAGAGGTTCCCTCGTGGCTGCCCCCGGCGGAAGACCCGCGCGAAGGCGAGCTGGCCAAGAAGTATCCGCTTGCGTACATCCAGTACCACGACCGTTTGAACGTGCATACGCAGCATATCCTCATTCCCGAGCTTGAGGTGGTGCAAAACGAGCCGCTGCTGCAGATGAACCCGAAGGACGCCCGCGAGCGCGGCCTTTCCCACGGCGATATCGTGCGCGTGTTCAACGACCGCGGCGACATGAAGCTGCGCGTGTTTCTGACCGAGGGCATCGTGCCCGGCACGGTGGCAACGCAAAGCGGGTGGACGCCCGATCACTTCATCGAGGGCTGCTACCAGAACCTGACGCGCATGGCCATCAACGACGCGGAAGAGTCGTACAGCATGACGAACTCGGCGTTCTACGACAACCTGGTCGAAGTCGAGAAGGCCTAAAGGGGGATAGGACATGAGCAACGAAGTTCATTACGGCATGGTCATCGACACCGAGCACTGCGTCGGCTGCCAGACCTGCACGATCAGCTGCAAGATTTCCAACGAGGTGCCGGGCTCTGCCCACTGGAATCATCTGGAAAGCCTCGACGGTGACGTGTTGTACCAGGCCACGGGCGCATTCCCGCGTACGCGCCTGGCGTTTCGCCCGATGCTGTGCAACCACTGCGAAGATCCGGCGTGCGTGAAGCACTGCCCCACCCATGCCATGCACAAGGATGAGGAAACCGGGCTGGTGCTGGTTGACCAGGATCGCTGCATCGCATGCGGCTATTGCACCTGGACCTGCCCGTACGGCGCCCCGTCCATGGACGACGCGCACCACGTCATGAGCAAGTGCACGTTCTGCAAGGACCGCATCGCCGAGGGCCAAAAGCCGTTCTGCGCCGAAGCCTGTCCGGCCAACGTGCGCGTGTTCGGCGACCTGAACGACCCGGAAAGCGAGCCGAGCCGTTTGCTGCAGCAGAAAAAGGGCGTTCAGCACCTTCCTGAAATGGGTACGAACCCGTCGGTCTATTACGTGTAAGGCGGTTGGTGAACATGATTTTGCATGTGCTTCCTTTGTTGGTGTTCACGACGTTCGCCGGTTTTGCGGCGGGCGCGTATGCGGTCGACGCGGTGTGCGGCAACGGCCGCGAGGCGAAGACCCCTGGCTGTTCCCGCTCGTGTGCGTCGTGCTGCTGGGCATCGGCCTGTGCGGCACGCTGGCGCACCTGGGCCAGCCGCTGCGCTTCATGAACGGCATGGCGAACCCCGCGTCGGGCATTTCGCAGGAGTCCTACTGGGCCATTGCGCTGGGTATCGTTATCGTGGTTGACCTGGTGCTTTCCTGGCGCGGCAAGACTGTGCGCGCGGTGCGTTGGGTTGGCGGCGCGGTTGCCGTGGGCTTCATGGTGGTGACCGGCTTGGCGTACTTCGACTGCCTGGGCCTGGTGGCTTGGCGCGGCGCGGCGACGCTGCCGGTGTTCATCCTGGGCGACGTGGCGCTGGGCGCTGGTCTGTGCGCCGTTCTGGCGAAGGCGGACGACTGGGCGGCAAGCCTGCTTTGCCCGGCGACGGTCGCAGCGCAGGCTGCATGGGGCGTGGCCATCGTGGCATTCGGCCTGTACCTGCAGCGCAGCGGCCTTGACGCAACGGCCCTGTTGGCAGTGGCTTTCGTGCTGGGCCCTGTGTGCGCTTCCGTGGTTGCGGCCGCGGCGCGCGGCAAGCTTGCGGGCAAGACGGCGGGCGTGGTCGTGCTCGTCTTGGCGTTCGCGAGCGTCGTGGTCGCCCGTTACGCGTTCTTCGCGATGGGCGTGGGCGCGTAAGGCCGACCGCTTTCGGCTGACGCTTCTCGATTCCTCCTTGTAAACCCGGTGGGCGGCTTGTGCTGCTCGCCGGGTTTTCTTGCGTTGCGGGGGCGTTGGGCGCGGCTACGAGGCCGTTCGGCCAGCCGTCTCGATAGGCTGCACACTGCGCTACAGCCGTTCGCCGACCGTTTGCCGGCAATATTTCGCGACTGTTAATTCGCGGAAAAAGGGGGTTGCGTCCTTCGACGGCATCCCCTATAGTTCGTGCCACAACTTAATAGCTTGAAACCGATGAGGCGAAAGTCAAGCCATCATGAGCACTCACAGAGAGCGGGCGCAGCTGGGATTCCCGCAGTAATGCTGGATGGTAAATGGTTCGCCGAGGAAAGGGGAAAGGCTGACGATTGCTGCGTTACCACGTGGCGGTCGGCAGCTGAGCATCTGGACCGTGAGCCTGCGTTAAGGGCAGAACATGTGTTGGCATGTTCGTGAGAGGGCTCCTTCGGGGGGTCAAGTAAAGGTGGCACCGCAGATGTTACGTCTGTCCTTTATCTCAAAGGACAGACGTTTTTTTTTGCGGGTTATTCGGGCCGCGGGGTGCGGCGAGTCGCCATAGCTGCAAACCAGCCTTTGCTTGAAACCCGTAAGCCGATGATTCCTCATTCGCGTTCGTTGCCGGCAGACCGAAAGCCCGGGGACGGGCAATGACCGGCGGAAACCCCGCCAAGAAAGGAATGAGGATCATGACTCAAAACGTTGCAGCCCAGAAGCGTACGGTGGCAACCTCCGCGAAGAAGGAGGGCTTGTCCGTACAAGATCTTATCCTGGTGGCAGTGCTCATCGCTGCCGGCGCCGTCCTTAAGCTGACCGTTTCCAGCTTCCTCAGCTTTGCGGGCATGAAGCCCAATTTCATGATCGCCATGTACTGCCTGGCCATCATCCTCACGCGCCCGAAAGTGTATCAATCCGTGGTGATCGGCCTGTTGGTGGGCCTGGTCAGCCAGCTGCCTATGTTGAACGCCACGCCGCTGGTGAACATCGCCTCCGAGATGCTGGGTGCTTTGGCGTGCGGCCTGCTGGTTACCGCGCTTGCGAAGGTAGCCGCCGACAATAAGGGTTTCCAGGACGTCGTTGCTCCCGTGATCACCACGTTCCTGTCCACCATCGTCTCCGGTTACACGTTCGCCATGATCGTGGGCGTCGCCGTTGCGCATCTTGAGCCGTTGGCCGTGTTCGGCGTATATGCCGTGATGGTGCTCGGCACGGCAACCATGAATGCCGTGCTGGCGGCCATCCTCACCCCGGTCCTGCGAGCTGTCTTGAAGCGATAACGGCCTGGTCATCGCCTGAGAGCCCATCATCAGGAAGGAGCATCCCATGATCGAGATCTCGCAATTGTCGTTTCGCTATCGAGAGGGGGGCCGAGCCTATCCTGCGCGGCATCGACCTTGCCATCCCTGACGGCTCGTTCGTGGAATCACCGGCGCCGCGGGCAGCGGAAAGTCCACGCTCACGTATGCGTTCAACGGCATCATCCCGCACTGCTATCCCGGTGATTTCTACGGCAGCGTGATCATCGACGGGTTGGACACGTGCGAAGCGTCGTTGACCGACATCAGCCGCCTGGTCGGCAGTGTGTGCCAGGACGTCGATTCACAGATGGTGTCGTCGGTGGTCGAGGACGAGGTGCTATACGGCTTGAGAACTTCGGCGTGCCGAAGGACCAGGTGGAAGGCCGTATCGCCGAGGCGCTGGAGGCCATGGGAATCTCCGATCTGCGCCATCGCGGTATCGCCGAGCTTTCCGGCGGCCAGAAGCAGAAGGTGGTGGTGGCGTCGGTCATCGCGCGGAAGCCGTGCGGGCTGGTGCTCGGCGAGCCCACGGCCGAGCTGGACCCGGCATCGTCGCTGGCGGTGTTCGAGCTGCTGGCGCGATATGCCCGGAAAACGGCACCACGGTCATCGTGGTGGAGCAGAAGATCGCGCTGCTGTCCGATTTCGCCGACATGCTGCTTATCGTGGACGGCGGCAAGGTTCGCTTCCAGGGAACGCCCGCCGAGGTGCTCGAGCATTCCGACGAGCTGTTGGAGATCGGCGTGAACTGCCCGCGCTCCACTAGCTTGGTGAACCGGTTGCGTGCACGGGGCCTGGTGGATGCGCCGGCGGCGCGCAACGTGGACGAGGCCGTAAAGGTGTGCAAGCGGGTTTTAAGCGGAGAAGGGGCTTCGGCATGATCGAGTTCGAGAACGTGAGCGCATCGTACGATGGCGAGCTGCCCATCCTGCGCGATGTGAGCTTCCGCATCCCCGATGGCGATTTCGTCGCGTTCGTGGGCACGAACGGTGCGGGCAAATCAACCACGATGCGCTTGATTAACGGCCTGTTGAAGCCTTCGTCGGGCCAGGTCCTCATCGATGGCGTGCCCACCACGCAGCTGCGCACCAGCCAACTTGCCGCGAAGGTGGGCTTCCTGTTCCAGAACCCCGACAGCCAGATCTGCTGCAACACGGTGCGCGAGGGCTGCTGTTCGGCTTCCGTGCGCAAGGGCGCGCCGACGCCGAGGCCGAGGCGAAGGTGGATGCGATGATCGAGCGATTCGGCTTCGACGACGGCGCCGAGCCGTTCCTGCTCAACCGCGGCACCCGCCAGCTGCTGGCGCTGGCGTCGATCATCGTGATGGAGCCGCCCGTGGTGGTGCTCGACGAGCCGACCACCGGCCTTGATTTCCGCGAGTGCGTCAAGGTGATGGACGTCATCGCCGAGCTGAACGCTCGCAGGGCACCACGGTGATCATGGTGTGCCACGACATGGAGGTGGTGGCCGATTACGCTAAGCGGGTGATCGCCATGACCGCAGGTCAGGTGGTTGCCGACGGCGAAACGTTCGCCGTGCTGCGCGACCGCGACGTGCTGGCGCGCACGCATCTGCTGCCGCCGCAGATGGTGGACGTGTCGCTGCGTTTGGTCAAGGACGGCGCCGTGGTGGCGTCATCGCCGACGGCGCTGGCGGATACGCTTGACGAGATGACCGATGCGCTTGCCTCTGCGGCGGGCGCTTGCGAAAGGACGGGTGCGCGATGAAGGGCTTCCTGGAATACGTGCCGGGCGACAGCCTGCTGCACCGCATGAACCCGGTTGCGAAACTGGCGGCGGCGCTTCTGCTGGTGATCGCCTGCTTCGCCACCAGCAACCTTGTGCTGCTGGCGTTGGTGATCGTGCTTGATGCGGTGCTCGCCGTGCAATGCAAGATGGTTTCGCAAACGCTGGGCCTGGCGAAGGCCGTGGCGCTGTTCTCGCTGGTGTTGGCGCTGATCGCGCTGCTGTTCACGCCGCAAGGCGATGTGCTGGCGCAGCTGCCGTGGGGTTACATCGGCACGGGGAGCGTTGCCGCGGCGGTGCTCATCGTGGTGCGGCTGGTCGCGTGCGCGGTGCCGCTGTTTCTGGTGTTCTACGTGACCAAGCTCACCGACATGGCGAATGCGCTGGTCAAGGTGCTGCACGTGCCGTATAAGTATGCGTTCACGTTCATGTCCACCGTGCATTTCATCCCCGTGTTCATGAACGATATGGCGGACATCATGGAGGCGCAGACCGCGCGCGGCGTGGAATTCGACGGCGGCGTCTTGAAGAAGGTCCGCCTGATGATGCCGCTGTGCGTTCCGCTGCTGGTGTCGTCGGTGCGCAAAACCAACAGCGCCGCCATCGCCGCCGAGGTGCGAGGCTTCAATCTGCGAACCCGGGAAAGCGGCTTCAAGGAGTACCCGTTCGCGCGCATCGACTTCGCGGCGCTTGCCGTGGCAGTTGCGATCGCGGCGGCGGCTGTTGCGTTGAGCGTGCTGCTATAGGCCTGTCGCTTCGCGGGGCGCGGTAAGGCGATAGCGGAAGGCACTACTCCTCCGTGTCGCTCGCGGGCTTCTCGTCTTCGCCGAGGATCGCGCGGTAGAAGTTCTCGTCCTGCTCGGTGTACACATCGAAGATGACGTGCATGTCGGCGCCGGGCTCGTCGGCGGCGCGAGAGTTCAGCCACGCCTTCACCGCTTGCACGGCGATCTGTGCGCCCTCCTGCTGCGGAAATCCGAACACGCCGGTGGAGATGCAGCAGAACGCCACCGACTTCGCCTTCGCCGCACATGCCGCATCCAGGCAGCTGATATAGCACTGCGTCAGTTGTTTGCGCTGTTCAAGCGTCGGTTTTCCTTTCGTCATGGGGCCGACCGTGTGGATGATGTTATGCGAGGGGAGGTTATAGGCGGGCGTGACCTTCGCGCGGCCGACCGGCTCCTCGTAGCCTTGCTCCTGCATGATCTGCGCGCACTTCAGGCGCAGCTGCACGCCGGCGAAGGTGTGGATGGCGTTGTCGATGCAGAGGTGCCCGGGAATCCAGCAGCCCAGAAGCGCGCTGTTCGCCGCGTTGACGATGGCGTCGCAGCGCAGGGCCGTGATGTCCCCGCGCCAGATGCTCAGGCGCGGGTCGGAAGCGGTGCGCGCAAGCTCGTCGGCTTCGGTGATGCCCGGTTCGGCAACCATGAGCTGGAGAACGCGGTCCTGCACTTTCAGAAACTCCGGCGAAGCGGGCTTCGGCTCGCGCGTGTTCACCAGCGCGCGGAACTGCTCCCGCTGCTCCATGAACCAGTGCGGGTCCTCTTGCGGCTCAACGTGCTTGCTCCCCGCGCCCCGCTCGTCCATCAGGTGATTCACCAAAAGGCCATATCCTTTACCAATTGCATCACGGGGTTCGCGTCTCCTTCTTCGCTTCGCCGTCTTGCCGGGCGGGCCGCTGGCGGCGTGCCCGGGCGCTTCGCCGTCCGCGTCTGGGCATATCGATTCTTGCTGGATAGAATAGCGCAAGGTTCGGAATGCCGCGTGCGCACGTCGACGCTTCGGTGTTTTGCGGTCCGCAAACCGTACACCAGGGGATGTAATTCAGTGACGTGCGGGTGACGAAACGGTGCGAGCGCCGCCGAGGAGGGCCGCGGCGTGGTAAGGTTGCCCTGTCAAACAAAACGCAGGGCGATAAAGGGCCCTGCGCCTCCGATAGCAAGGAGCACGCCATGACCGATCAGTTCAACAACCAAACGGCTACGGCCAGCCCGGTCGGCAGCCTGGGCAGCCGATCCCGCCCGCGCAGGGTTACCAGCAGCCCGGCTATCAGCACTCCTATACGCAGCCGGTGGTCGATGCTCAAAATCCTCGCAAAACCTCTTCCGGCCGCACGTTCGGCACCGCGTTCGCCGGTGCGGCGCTGCCTGCGTCATCGCGTTCGGCGGCTTCACCGTGTATCAGAATGTGACGGGGACCCCTTCGGGCGGCAGCGTTACGCTCGGTGCGTCCACGAACACCGAGATCAGGCCCAGTCAACCGATGACACGCTGCCCGAGGCCGTGGCGCAGAAGTGCCTGCCCTCGGTGGCAGCCATCGACGTGTACACAGCGCAAGCCTCCACCGACATGTTCGGCCGCAGCACGTCAAGCTCGGAACGCTTACCGAAAGCTCCCTGGGCAGCGGCGTGGTGCTTTCGGAAGACGGCTACATCGTCACGAACAACCACGTGGTTGTGGGTGCCGATGCCTTGAAGGTCACCGTGGGCGGTGAGGAGTACGACGCCGACGTGGTGGGCACCGACGAGTCCAGCGACATCGCCGTCATCAAGCTGCGCAATGCAAGCGGCCTGACCCCGTCGAGATCGGCGATTCGGACAACCTGACCGTCGGCGAGTGGGTCATGACCCTGGGCGCTCCCTTCGGGCTCGAGCAGTCGGTGGCCACGGGCATCGTGTCCGCCACCAGCCGTTCGCAGATCATGAGCAACTCCGAAAGCGGCGGTGGCAGCGACGGCTATGGGTACGGTTACGGCGGGTCGTCGTCCCAGTCCGGCGGCTACACCATTTACCCGAACATGATTCAGACCGACGCGGCCATCAACCCGGGCAACTCCGGCGGCGCGCTCGTGGATTCCGACGGCAAGCTCATCGGCATCAACACGCTCATCACCTCGTACTCTGGCAACTACTCCGGCGTCGGCTTCGCCATTCCGGTGAACTACGCAGTGAACCTCGCCCAGCAGATCATCGAGGGCAAAACCCCCACGCATGCGCAGCTGGGCGTGTCCCTTTCCACGGTCAACTCCCAGAACGCGAAGCGCTATGGCCCTGAAGGTCGATAGCGGCGCCTACATCTCCGCCGTCAACAGCGGCTCCGGGGCTGCCGAGGCCGGTCTTGAGGAAGGCGACATCGTCACGAAGTTCGATGGCAACTCCGTCAGCTCCGCAAAGCGACCTGATGCTCGATGTGCGCTCGAAGAACCCTGGCGACAAGGTCACGCTGGAGATCAACCGAAATGGCGACACGAAGCAAATCGAGGTCACGCTTGGCTCCGATGAGTCATCCCAATCCGCATCCACGCAGCAGAACTCCAGCAGCAGCTCCAGCGAGATGCTCAAGCGCCTGCTGAATAACAGCGGGTCTTCCAGCAAGAACGACGCGGCCTAGCAGCTGCGGTCTTTACGGGCCGCTCGATTAAACGCCGAGCGGCCCCACGCGAGGCGAGCGATCCGCGCACCTCGCGTGGGGCCGAAAGCCCTTTTCCTTTCCTTTTCCCTTTTCCCGCGGGAACGGCCCCTGTTTTGGGGCCGTTCCCATTTTCGGACGTTTGCGCCCATCGTGGCCGGTTACCATTCATGAGCAGGTCGGCAGAGCCGCTGCCTTCCATGAGGCGGGTCGCTCCGCATGCGGTTTGACCGATAGCCAGCTGCCTGAAAATATCGTAGTAAGCCCATTGCACTACTAGGTAAAGTAGGCGCATAATTAACGACACGCTGTAAGCAGGAGCTGCGACGGGCGGGCGAGTGCTCCCGGGTGCGTTTCCCGGTGGTTCGCCCGCCCGTCGTATCGCTTCGAAACGGAAAAGGGAGACGAGACATGTCGTTCGACGTATTGGGGCCGGTGCTTGCCGTGCTGGTCATCTTCGCGGCGCTTATCGCGGTGCTGCGTTATCTGAAGGCGAAGGATAAAAGCTTCACGTTCCGCGTGTTCACGGCCTTGGGCATGGGCATTGTGCTGGGCGCGGGCATCCAGCTGGCGCTGGGCCGCGGCAGCGACGCCGCCACCACCGCGCTCGACTGGATGTCGCTGGTGGGAACCGGCTACATCGATCTTCTGCGCATGCTGGTCATGCCGCTGGTGTTCGTTGCCATCGTCGGTGCGTTCACGCGCACGAAGGCCGTCGACAACCTGGGCAAGATCGGCGGATCGGTGCTTGCCGTCCTGCTGATCACGGTGGCCATCGCGGCGCTGTTCGGCTGGGCGACCATCGCCTTGTCGGCCTTGCCGGGGCGGACTTCACGCAGGGCAGCGTTGACGCAACCAAGCTCGACGCCCTGCAGACGCGTCAGGACAAGGTCGCCGATACCACCATCCCGCAGACCGTTCTGTCCATGATCCCCGTCAACGTGTTCGCCGACCTTGCCGGCACGCGCTCCACGTCCACCATTGCCGTGGTCATCTTCTCCGCTATCGTGGGCCTGGCCTACCTGAAGCTGCGCGACCGTGATTCCGAGCAGGCGCAGTTCTTCAGCAGCCTCATCGATAGCCTGTACGGCATCGTCATGTGCATCGTGAAGATGGTCGTGGGCCTTACCCCCCTACGGCGTCTTCGCCCTGATCGCGAACGTGACCGCCACCAGCGATTACGCCGCCATCCTCGACCTGGGCAAGTTCATCATCTTCAGCTACGTGGCCATCATCGCCATGTTCCTGGTACACCTGCTCATCCTGGCCGGCAACCGCGTCAGCCCTATCACGTACCTTAAGAAGGCCTTCCCCGTGCTCTCGTTCGCGTTCGTGTCGCGCACCAGCGCCGGCGCCCTTCCCATGAACATCGAGACGCAGTCCAAGGCGCTCGGCGTCGATCCGGCGACGGCCAACTTCGCGGCAAGCTTCGGCATGTCCATCGGCCAGAACGGCTGCGCGGGCATCTACCCGGCCATGATGGCCACGCTCATCGCCCCCACCGTGGGAATCAACGTGTTCGATCCTACATGGGTCATCGGTCTGATCGCCGTCATCGTCATCAGCTCGTTCGGCGTTGCCGGCGTGGGCGGCGGCGCCACTTTCGCCAGCCTCATCGTGCTGGGCACCATGGGCCTGCCCATCGAGATCGTGGGCCTGATGGCATCCGTCGAGCCGCTCATCGACATGGGCCGTACCGCCCTCAACGTCAGCGACTCCATGGTGGCCGGCGTCACGTCGTCCAACTTCACCGGCGGCCTCGATCGCGATATGTACAGCGATCCCGCCGCGGTCATCAACGCCGACGGTATCGAGAAGGCTAGCCCCTGCTCGTTTGTCCTTTGCGTGAAAAGCCTGGAAACGGCTGCCCCGATGGGCGGCCGTTTCCGTTTTCAGGTAAGATAGGGAAGCTTAAAACGCTTTACGATTTAACCGGGAGGTTGCATATGGCCGAGGAATACCGATACAAGCGCGTGCTGCTGAAGTTGTCCGGCGAGGCGCTGGCAGGCGACCTTGGTTACGGCATCGATCCGAAGGTGGTCGATTCCCTGGCCGACGAGATCGCCGACGTGGTGCATGATGGCGTGCAGCTTGCCATCGTGGTGGGCGGCGGCAACATCTTCCGCGGCGTCTCCGGCGCAACCGATGGCATGGATCGCGCCCAGGCCGACTACATCGGCATGCTGGCCACCGTCATGAACGCACTGGCCCTGCAGGACGCCTTCGAGCGCCACGGGATCTTCAGCCGCGTGCAAAGTGCCATCAATATGCAGGAAGTGTCGAGCCCTACATTCGCCGCCGCGCGATCCGTCATTTGGAGAAGGGGCGCGTCGTCATTTTGGCGGCCGGCACGGGCAACCCCCTACTTCACCACCGACACCACCGCGGCGCTGCGCCTGCGAGGCTGGACGTCGACGTGCTCATGAAGGCCACGAAGGTGGACGGCGTCTACGACAGCGAGCCCGTCAAGAACCCGGACGCCAAGCGCTTCGACCGCATCAGCTACATGGACGTGCTGTCGAAGGGCCTCAACGTCATGGACTCCACGGCCTTCACCCTGTGCATGGACAACCACAAGCCCATCATCGTGTTCGATCTGACGGTCGAGGGCAACATCGCCCGTGCGCTGAAGGGCGAGGACGTCGGGAACCACCGTAGAGTAGTAACGTCTTCCGCGCGTCGCCCGGGCAGGGACGGGCGCTCAAGGGAAAGGAACCGAAATGATCGACGAGATCATGCTTGAAACCGAGGAGAAGATGCAGCGCGCCGTGAACGGCCTGCACAACGCCTTCGGCACCGTTCGCACGGGCCGCGCCAACGCCATGGTGCTCGACCGCATCAAGGTGGACTACTACGGCGTGCCCACGCCGGTGAACCAGATGGCCGGCATCAAGACGCCCGACGCTCATATGCTGGTCATCGAGCCGTGGGACAAAGGCGTGCTGGGTGCCATCGAGCACGCCATCATGGAAAGCGACCTGGGCGTCACGCCGAACAACGACGGCTCGTGCATCCGCCTGCCGTTCCCCGCGCTCACCGAGGAGCGCCGCCGCGAGCTGGTGAAGCAGTGCAAGGGCTACGCCGAGGAGGCCCGCGTGGCCATCCGCAACGCCCGCCGCGACGGCAACAGCCACGTTGCCAAGTCCGTCAAGGAAGACAACCTCCCCGAGGACGACGAGCGCCGCGCCCAGGCCGAGGTGCAGAAGCTCACCGACAAGTACGTGGCCCAGGTGGACGAGGCCTTCAAGAAGAAGGAAGCCGAAGTGATGGAAGTCTAGGAGCGGCGTTCGCCTGCCGGCGAATCCGTTGCTCGGAGCTGCGGGTCCTGGCGCATCGCGCGCTCATGGCTTGTGTGGGCGCGGCTGGCTACTGCCAGTCTGCGCGGCCGGGTTGACGATGGGGAGCGGCTCCTGCTTTCGTCCAACGCATCTCCGATCTCCTCGCAACCCTGGTTCGCAACCGGGTTGCGCCATCCGGCTCTTATGAGGCGTTGTGCCAGCCGGCGGTTTCCCCGCCGGTTGGCTTTTTTTTCCTATGTAAGAGGCTGCCCATGAACAAGACGCTTGATTACATATTCCCGAATCCGCAGGGCCTGGACCCTGCTGCCCTCGACCCACGGGCGATCCCCGAGCATGTCGCCGTTATCATGGATGGCAACGGGCGCTGGGCCAAGAAGCGCGCGCTGAATCGCCTGAAGGGCCATAAGGCCGGTATCGAGGCGGTGCGCGAGACCATTCGGTGTGCCTCCGACCTGGGTGTTCGCTATCTGACCATCTATTCGTTCTCCACGGAGAATTGGAAGCGCCCTCAGGAAGAGGTCGTTGGCCTGATGGACCTGTTCGCCAAGACCATGCTGGCCGAGGTCGATGGCCTGCATGAGGAGAACGTGCGCGTGCGCACCATCGGCGACCTTTCGGCCTTGCCGCGCCGAAACGCGCGAGGCTTTCGAGGAAGCATGGCTGAAAACGCGTGGCAACACGGGCATGACCTTGGTCGTTGCGGTGAACTACGGCCGCGGCAGGAGATTCTGCATGCCGCCGAGGCGTGCGTGCGCCGGGCGCGCTGGCAACGGCGGCCGAGGGGAGGCGACCCCACCGTGCCGCTGACGGAGGCCGGGAGTTCGCCGAGGGGTTGTACACGGCCGGCATCCCCGACCCTGAAGTGGTCATCCCACGTCCGGCGAGATGCGCCTGTCGAACTACCTGCTGTGGCAGGTCGCCTATTCCGAGTTCGTGGCCACCGATGTGCTCTGGCCCGATTTCGATCGCTACGAGTTTTTGCGCTGCCTGCTGGAGTTCCAATCCCGAGATAGGCGCTTCGGGGCGGTGAAATAAATGTCCGAGGATCCGCAAGGCGGCGAGCAGGCGGCACGGATGAGCGCTCGCGCGGCGGGGCTTGAAGGATTTTGCGTATCGGAAAACGCCGCAGAAGTTCAAAAACGCTTCTGACCTGCAGGTTCGTTTCCGTACTGGGTTCATATACGTCACGGTGTCCGTGCTATGCATCCTTGCAAGCGAATGGACCACGCTGGCCTTGCTGTCCGCCACCGCCGCGGTATGCGCGGGGGAGTTCTTCTACATGCTGCGCTCCGATGCGAAGCTGCCCAACGAGATGCTCGGCATCGTGGCGGCGGCGCTGTATCCGTTCAGCGTGCACTTCTTCGGGTTGTCGGGCGCGCTTGTGGTCGTCTCGTGCTGTTGCTGGCGCTTATCGTGTGGTACGTGTTCTGGATGCGCGCGCGTATCCCCGATGTGGGCGTCAGCTTCTTTGGCGCGGCGTATTGCGGCATGCTGCTTTCCGGCTTGGTGGTGGTTCGCCACGGCGCTGCCGCATCCGTGGGGCGGCGTGCTGGTGCTCGGCATCTTCTTCAGCGTGTGGGCGAACGACTCTTTCGCCTACCTGGTCGGCAGCAAGTTCGGCAAGCATAAGCTGGCGCCGCGCGTGTCGCCGAAGAAAAGCTGGGAGGGCTTTTTGCGGGCTTGGTTGGGTCGGCGCTGTTCTGGTGCCTGTTCACGCTTATCCCCGGGCTGAACCTGGGCATTCCCATGGCAATGGCGTTCGGCGTGATCAGCGGCCTGTGCGGCGTGCTCGGCGATTTGGCCGAAAGCCGCATCAAGCGCAACGTGGGCTTCAAGGATTCCGGCAAGCTGCTGCCGGGCCATGGCGGCCTGCTCGACCGTTGCGACAGCCTGTTTTTAGTGGCGGTCGCCTCTGCCATCTTGTTGGTGGCGGGCGGGTGCATCCCCTCCCGGTTCTGGTAAATCGAACGAGCCAACGTTCTTGCGGCGTTGGCTCGAGTTGTATTCGCAGATGATCGGAGGCTTTCATGAAACGCATCGTTGTTCTCGGCTCCACGGGCTCCATCGGGACGCAAACGGTCGACGTGGTTCGGCAGCATTCCGACGAGCTGGAGATCGTCGGCTTGGCGGTGAACACGCGCGTAGGCGATATGCTTGCGCAGGCGCGCGCCCATAACGTGCGCAACCTTGCCGTGGGCGATGAGCGTCTGGCCGACCAGGCGATCGCGTCCGAGGTGCGAAACGCCGAGCAGGCCGGCGCCCAAGGCGTGTGGGGTTTTTCGGCATGGACGCCGTGGTGGACCTGGTGCGTCTGCCCGAGGCGGACGTGGTGGTCAACGCGCTGGTAGGCGCTGCCGGCTTGTGCGCAAGCTACGAAACGCTGCGTGCGGGCAAGGTCCTTGCATTGGCGAACAAAGGAAAGCCTGGTGGTGGGCGGCGATTTGATCATGCCGCTGGCGGCGCTAGGTGGATGCGCAGCGTCGCACGGCGGGCACGGCCCCCGCGGTGGGCCCGGCGGGCGCCCTCATGCCCATCGACTCCGAGCACGGTGCCATTTACCAATGCCTGCTGGGCGAATCCGAGCGCGAGAGGTCTCCCGCTTGTGGGTTACGGCCTCTGGCGGCCCGTTCCGTGGCAGGAAGCGCGCCGATCTTGAGGGCATCACCCCTGCTCAGGCGCTGAACCATCCTACGTGGAACATGGGCGCGAAGATCTCCATCGATTCGTCCACGCTTATGAACAAGGGCTTGGAGGTCATTGAGGCGCATCATCTGTTCAACATGCCCTACGACAAGATCAGCGTGGTTGTCCAACCGCAAAGCGCCATCCACTCCATGGTGGAGTTCACCGACGGCAGCGTGAAGGCGCATCTGGGCACCACCGATATGCGCATTCCCATCCAGTTGGCGCTCAGCTATCGGCAGCGTTGGGAAGCGCCCGTCGAGCCCTTGGATTTCACCAAGCTGGGAAGCCTGGAGTTCGCCCCGGCGGACACCGACACATTCCGTTGCCTGGAACTTGCCCGCCACGCCGGCGGCGTTGGTGGAACGCTGCCGTGCGTCATGAACGCCGCCAACGAGGTGGCGGTGGCGGCGTTTTTGGCGGAGCAGGGCAGCTACCTGGGCATCGCCGAGTGCGTGGAGGCTGTCATGGACGCGCACGAGCGCGAGGGCGTGCAGAAGGTGGAAAGCCTCGAGCAGCTGCAGGCGCTTGACGCGTGGGCTCGCGAAACCGCCCGCAAGTCGGTGCGCTAGCGATTTGCCTTCAGGCTTTCATGCCCATTTCAATCGCGTGCATCGTGGTTATGGTTCCGCTTCGGTAACGGGCGGAACCTCTTTATAATGAGACGGATTCCAATGCGCGGGGCGTCAAGTGAAGTCCCGCTTCGTCTCGTCCGCAGCTAAGGCAAGGAGCCGGTTTTGAACGTCATCCTTATGATTTTGTATTGCACCATCGTGCTGGGCATCTTGGTTGTCATCCACGAAGGCGGCCACTATCTGGCGTCGCGCGCCTTCGGCGTGCGCGTCACCGAGTTCATGCTGGGCATGCCGGGCCCCAACATCGGCTTCAAGAAATGGGGCACGAAGTTCGGCGTCACGCCCATTTTGCTGGGCGGTTATGCACGCGTGTGCGGCATGGAGCCGGGCGAGATGAGCCCGCATCTGGAGCCGGTGCTGGCGGCACTGTACCGTCGAGGTACGGCGAACATGGAGGATATCGCGCGCGATTGCGGCATCTCCGACGAGGATGCGCTCAAGGCGCTCGATGAGCTGGTGGACTGGGGAAGCTGCACGGGTCCCACGAAGAAGGACGAGTACAACACGTATCGCGCCGCAGAGGTCATTCCCTCAAAGAAGCAGATCTGTGCGGCGCTTGAAGCAGGCAAACCTGCGCCGGAGCGCTACGCTGAGGGCCAGGCGCGACCGGTCGAGGATGCCCATGCGTTGTTCGAGCGAATATCGACAGCAATACCGCAGCCTGCCATTCTGGAAGCGCTCGGTTATCTTGCTGGCGGGCATCGCGGTCAACCTGCTGTTCGCCATGCTGGTGTTCGTGGTGCTGTTCAGCGTCATAGGCTTCGATGTGCGGATGCAATCGGGCGAGGTGACGCACATGACGGTGGACCGGGTCGCGCCATCGTGGCGGGCTTCACGTACATCTGTATGGTCGTGCAGGCGGTTGCGGGGCTGTTCAACCCTGCAACGGCGGCGCAAACGGTGTCCGATTCGTCTTCGGTGGTGGGCATCGCCGTGATGTCGAAGCAGTTCGCCGATGCGGGCTTGGTGCCGTTCATGCAGTTCATGGCCATGATATCGGTGTCGCTGGGCATCATGAACCTGCTGCCCATCCCGCCGCTCGACGGCGGCCGCTTCGTCATCGAGGTGTTCCAGAAAGCTGTCGAACAAGGTGGTCTCCATCATGCGCGCCATGAACGCCATGAGCGCCGCCGGCATGGCCTTGTTCCTCATGTTTTTCCTGGTCATGGTCAATCAAGATGTGCAGCGAATCATCTCGGGACGTTCTTTGGGCAATAGGGGACCGCGCTCCCATCCCATGTATCGCATAAGCCGGTAGGGTACTTGCCCCCTTGCCGGCTTTTTCTTCGCCTGTTGCTTGTATACGTTTCGCCAACGAGGGGGCGCTACGCTGGTAGAATAGCCGCTATGGAAACTAATGAGAACATGGGCAACGCGTGCGCCGCGGCTCCTTCGGGGGCCGCGGCTTGCCCCGTTGCCGCAGGACGCTATGCGTCCCAATCAGAAAACGCGCCAGGTGCACGTGGGTAACGTGGCGCTTGGCGGTGGCGCTCCGTGGTGGTGCAGTCCATGCTCAACGCCCCGGCCGATGACGCGCAGGCCAACCTCGCGCAGATCCAGCAGCTGGCCGATGCCGGCTGCGAGGTCGTGCGCATGGCCATTCCGCGCCGCAGCTGCCTGGACACGTTCCAGGCCGTGTGCGAGGAATCGCCTTTGCCCGTCGTGGCCGACATTCACTTCGACGCCCGCATTGCCATCGAGGCGGCGGCGCCGCGGCGCGGCGAAGCTGCGCATCAATCCCGGCAACATCGGCGGCTTGGCGAAAACCGATGCCGTGCTCGACGCCGCCGGGCAGGCAGGTATCCCCATCCGCATCGGCGTGAACGCCGGCTCGCTCGATCAGGCACTGGCCGAACGCAACGATCTTTCGCTTCCCGAGAAGCTGGCCGCCTCCGCGCGCCAGTATGTGGAATACTGCGAAGGCCGCGGCTTTCACGACCTGGTGGTCAGCGCAAAGGCCCACGATGTCATGACCACGGTGCGCACGTACCGCAACTGGCCGAGATCCCGCATATCCCGCTGCATATCGGCGTCACCGAGGCGGGCACCACGTTCAAGGCGTCATCAAAGCGCCTCCGGCCTGGGCATCCTACTCGAGCAGGGCACGGCGACACCATGCGCATCTCGCTCACCGACGACCCGGTCACGAAATGCGCGCCTGCTGGGCGCTGCTCGGCGCGTCTCGACCTGCGCCGCCGAGCTGATCAGCTGCCCCGTCGCGGAAGATGCCAGGTCGATCTGATGCTTGCTCAGGGAAGTGGAGCGGCGCATCGCCTGTCTGGACAAGCCGGTGAAGGTGGCCGTGATGGGCTGCGTCGTCAAGGCCCGGGCGAGGCTGCCGACGCCGATCCGGCGTGGCCCAAATTGTTCCGCCACGGCCAAACCGTTCGAAAAAGTGGAAGAAGGCGCCATCGTCGACGCTTTACTGGAAGAGATAAAGGACCTGTAAATGAACAACGCCAACATCACGCGCATGAGCGAGCTGTACGTGCCCACGCTCAAGGAAGGACCCGACCGATGCGGAGATCGCCAGCCATCTGCTGCTGCGCGCCGGCTTCATCCGCAAGACCGCTGCCGGCATCTACACGTTCCTGCCGCTGGGCAAGCGCGTGCTGACCAAGATCGAGAACATCGTGCGCGAGGAGATGGACGCTTCCGGTGCCCAGGAGATTCTCATGCCCGTGCTGCAGCCCGAGGAGCTGTGGCAGGAGTCCGTCCGCGCCGATGCGTACGGCCCCGAGCTCATGCGCCTTACCGACCGTCATGATCGCGAGATGTGCCTCGGCCCCACCCATGAGGAGATCATCGTGGCGCTCGTGCGCAACGAGCTGCGCTCCTACAAGGAGCTGCCGCTGTAGCTGTACCAGATCCAGGCGAAGTTCCGCGACGAGATCCGCCCGCGCTTCGGGCTGCTGCGCTGCCGCGAGTTCGTCATGAAGGACGCCTACAGCTTCAACGCCACCCAGGAGTCGCTGCAGGAGGAGTACGACAGGATGTTACGCGGCCTACGAGCGCATCTGCGCGCGTTGCGGCCTTGAGTTCCGTCCCGCAGGCCGATGCCGGCCAGATCGGCGGCGCGGTCACCTGCGAGTTCCACGCGCGTGCCGACGCCGGCGAGGCCGCGCGCGTGTACTGCGATTGCGGTTACGCCGCAAGCGACGAGGTGGGCGAGGGCCTGGCTCGCCCACGGTCTACGATGTGCCCCGAGATGGAGAAGGTGGCCACGCCCGACGTGCACACTATCGCCGAGCTGGCCGCGTTCCTGAACATCCCCGAGTCCTCCACGGTGAAGGCGTTGTCCGGCAAGGACGCCGAGGGCAACCTCGTCGTGCTGTTCGTCCCCGGCGATCATGAGGTGAACGAGGAGAAGGCCGCCCGCGCGGCCGGCGGCTTCACCCATCCTCACCGATGAGGACATGGAGGCATACGGTCTGCACAAGGGCTCCATGGGCCCGGTCGGCCTGCCCGAGGACGCGTTCGTCATCGCGGCAAACAGCCTGAAGGCGGTGCCGAAGTGGGTCGTCGGCGCCAACGAGGGACGGCTATCACTACGTGGGCGCGCAGCTTGGCAAAGGACTTCAAGGTCGACCAGTGGGCCGATATCATCACCGTCAAGCCCGGCGACTGCTGCCCGAAGTGCGGCATGGAGCTCGCTGCGCGCGGCATCGAGGTCGCGCAGGTGTTCCAGCTCGGCGACAAGTATTCTCGCGCCATGAACGCTACCTTCATGAACAAGGACGGCAAGGAGCAGCCGTTCATCATGGGCTGCTATGGCGTGGGCGTGTCCCGCACCCTGGCCGCCATCATCGAGCAGCATAACGATGAGAACGGCATGATCTGGCCGATGTCCGTGGCTCCGGCGCACGTGTGCATCCTGCCGCTCGCCACCGGCGACGACCTGGTGCAGCCCGCTGCCGAGAAGCTGGCCGAGGAGCTGGCTGGCCTGGGCCTGAAGTGGTCATCGACGACCGCAAAAAGGAGCGCGCGGGCGTGAAGTTCGCCGAGGCCGACCTGATGGGCTGGCCGCTGCAGATCGTCATGGGCAAGCGCGGCCTTACCGAGGGCAAGGTCGAGATCAAGCGCCCTCCACCGGCGACGTCGCGACATCTCGCTGGAGGCGCTCTCCGAGGCGCTGACCTTCGCCAAGGGCGCGCAGCGCCGTTGGGGCAATAACCTGAACGCCTTCGCCGGCCTGTTCGCCGGGAAGGCCGAATAGCGCTTAGGCGAACGCGTATCCCTCACGGGCCCGGCGGATGCCGGGCCTGTTTTGGTTTTGGGGAGGCTTGCGTTCGGCGGCTGCTGCGCCCGCGGCGATCGAGGAGGCCTGCGTTCGGCGGGCTGCTGCGCCCGCGGCGATTGAAGCTGTTCGCGGCCGGACGACCGTCTCTTCGCCCTTATCGTTGCTCGTAGCGCTGCGCCACCCGCGTGCGCACGGTCTGCCGAACGCACGCGTAGCGGCCGAGGCGGTGTCCGCAGATCGCATGGCGATGGATATCTCCCGCCGCATCTCCTGATGCGGCGAGAGCACGGCCAAGGGGAGCACGGTATCTTCAAGCAGCAATCCTGGCAATATGCTGAAACCCAGCCCTTTGCTCACCATGTTCATGACGTTGTAGTCGCTATCGACGGCGAAACGCACGTGCGGTTTCACCCCTGCTGTTGCGCAGCAGTGCTTCCGCTTCCTGCATCGATCTGCTTCGCGGCTGGATGAAAGGCTCCTCGGCAAGCGTTCGCGTAGGAACGTGGTCGACGTGTGCGAGCCGCGCATGGTCTGGCGGCAGCAGCACCATGATCGGGTCGTCATGCAAGGATGACTTTAAGCGCCCGTTTCGCGGGCGCAACCTAAAAACCCGCAATCGGCGTCCCCGCGCCATAGGGCGCGCTCAAGTTCCGCTTCGTCGTCGATGCACATCAGGTGCAGCTCTCACGCCGGGCATTTCGCTCAAAGGCCTTCACCATGCCGGGAAACCAATGGGTGGAGATGCTGGTGGGTGCGGCTACCCGCACCGCACCGCGCTCCAGGCGCCTCAGCTCGGATATCCTGCTTGCGAGCTGCCGTTCGCCGTTGCAAACGTTGGAAATCCACGGCAGCAGGTCCGCCTTCGGCTGACAGGCGGGCTTCCTGTAATCACGTACGACCAATTGCACGCCCATCTCCTTTTCCAAGGAAGATATCATGCCGCTGATGCCTGATTGCGAGTAGCCAAGATCGTTCGCCGCTTGCGTGAAGCTGCCGGTTTCGGCAACGCGCAGCAGGGCATGGTATTTCGGGTTCACCATATGATGCTCCTTTGTGGGATGCAGCGGTTTTCACAAGCGGCGGCGATGGTCTCGCGCCGCGACGATACGCGGACGGGTTGCCCGCACGTGCGAGCGGCAAGATTGGCACGATAAGCGCATGGGGGAGGCCCCCAGCAATTAAGCATTGTAGCCGTAAGGGCATCTGCTGAATCCGGCAAGGCAAGGGGAAGGCCGTGAAGCTCCGTTTGCGTAGGGGACCGGCATCGCGGCGGCTCTCGGCGCGACCGCCGAGGCGCGTAAGGTATCGTTTCGGCTTCAACTTCGCGCTTGAGGTCGCCTGCGCGGCCGGGCGTGTTGCATTATAGGTACGTAAGGGCTTGCCGAATGTGCGAAAGACGTGAAGAAGGGAGGCCGACATGGCAACGATCGGCGATGGTTTCAAGGACATCTTTCTGGCTGGCGTGGGGGCTATGGCTATCACGGGCGAGAAGGCCACGGATCTGGTGAGCACGCTCATCGCGAAAGGCGAGCTTACCGTCGAGCAGGGCAAGCAGATCAACACCGAGCTTGCGCATAAGGCGGCGAATGTCGCGCAGTCCCGCGCTTTCGATGCGCTTGAGGCGCGCATGTCGGTCATGACTCCCGAGGAGCGCGAGGCCTTCGCCGCGAAGGCGGCGAGATCGCGGCGCGCCCGGCGGCGCAGCCTGTGCAGGAGCAGCCGCAGGCGGAGGGGCCCAGAAGCCTTCCGAGCAGGCCGAAGCGTCCACCGAGCAATAGGGGTCGCGTGCTTCCATGGCCGGCAACACGCTGTTGAAGTACTTCTTCTCGTCGGGTTCCGAGGTGGACCCCGAGGGCAGTTCAACCTTACGCGCAAATCGCGCACGCAAAGGCTGCGCGAGATATACACCATCATGCAGAAGCATCATTTCACGAAGGGGTTCACGCCCGAATCCTTCCGCAGCATGCTGGAGGATCTGGGCCCCAGCTTCGTGAAGATCGGCCAAACGCTGTCTACGCGCTCGGAGATTTTGCCGAAGGCGTACTGCGACGAGCTCAAGCTGCAGGCAAGGTCGAAGCCCTTCCGTTCGACAGATGCTCTCGGCCATGGATTCTATCTACGGGGACGAACGCAAGAAGCTGTTCGCCGAGATAGACCCCAAACCGCTCGGAAGCGCTTCCTTGGCGCAGGTGCACAAGGCGCGTCTTGCCGACGGCAGCGTGGTGGCGGTGAAGATCCAGCGACCAGGCGTGCGCGCCACCATGGCGCAGGATATCGACATCATGCGCATCGTGGCGCGGCAGGCGTCGCGGTTCATCAAAAAGACGGGCAGATGCTCGACTTGCGCGATGTGGTCGAGCTGTGGGCAACGTTTCTCGAGGGAGACGGACTTCAAGCGCGAAGCGGCCAACTTGCAGGAGTTCGCGCTGCTGAACAAGGATGTGGCCTTCATCGCGTGCCCGAAGGTGTATCCCGAGCTGTGCCGCGAGAACATCCTGGTTATGGGTACGTCGACGGCATCCCCATCGACGATTTCGAAGCTGCGCGCTGCAGGATACGACTTGCAGGAGATCGGTGAAGATCCTGGACAACTATGCCACGCAGGTGCTGGATTTCGGCTTTTCCACGCTGACCCGCATCCGGGCAACATGTTGGTGCGCGACGGGAAGATCGTTTACATCGACCTTGGCATGATGGGCCGCCTCTCCCGCGCGACCGCGCGGGTTCGGCTCCATCATCAAGGCGGTGGGCATGCAAAGCGCCTCGGGCTCAAAGATGCGCTGCTGGCGTTCGCCATCCAGCGTGACAACAACGCCATCGACCATACGCGTTTCCTGGCAGACCTTGATCTGCTGTTGAAAGACTACGGTTCATGCGACGTCAGCGCCATCGACGTCGGCCAGCTGCTCTCGGATATCCTGAACCTCACGCGTCAATGCAAAGGTCACGCTGCCGCCGTCCATCACCAGCGTGTCACGCGGCATCGTTACCCTTGAGGGCACCGTCATGCCGCTCATTCCCAACGAGAACATGGTGTCCATCATCAACGCGCGCATATCCAGCGCACGAAGGATGTGAAGGCTGAGATGATAAGCGCCATGCAGGAGCTGGCGCTGGCGTTGCGCGCCGCGGGATCGGGCACGCTGGATACGGCGAAGTATGCAGGTCAGGCGCTGCACATGCTCACGCGTGGGCAGGTTAAGGTGAACATGGAGGTCCTGGGCTCCGAGGCGCCCATGCGCAGCCTTTCGATTATCATCAACAGGCTGTCGCTGGGCATCATCGTGGCAGGCCTGTTCATCGGCTCGTCCATGGTAGCCCTGTCCACCATGGAGCCGCGCGTTCTCGGGGTTCCCGTGCTGTCCTTCTTCGGATATCTGGGCGCGTTGGTACTGTCCATCTGGGTGGTCACGGATATCTTGCGAAAGCGACGTTAGCGCTTGTTACGACTTCATCTTCGTCTCCGTCTTGCATTTCGGGCATACCACGCGCATCGTTCCTTTCCCGCGGGGCACGGAAAGCTCCTGCCCGCAATTCTCGCAGCGGAAGTACTTCGTGGTCTTGCGGTTGGACCATTTCTTCTTCGCAAGCTCGTAGCTGCGGCGGGGTTTGGCGGACAGGCGCAGGTACTTCTGGTTCTCTTGGCGGCGTTTCCCGATGTTTTTCGAGCAGGTGCGCCAAATGGCCAGCGCCATCGCCGCAAGCGCGACATAGGAAAGCCACCCGCAATGCGGCAGGATGGAAGCCAGCATGGTGATGATGCCCAGCGCTACCAGCGCGTTGCAAAGGTCGTCGTTGCCGTAACGGCCTTGCATCCATACGGCAGTGCGTTGAGCCAATCGTTGGAAGAAGTTTCTCATAGAGGTGCCTAACGTTTTGGTGATGCGGCGTATCGCGCCCTGTAAGGTGAGTTTGCGGCCTCCCGGGGCGCGGTGTCTACTGTATTGCTCTTTGCCTAGGGGGCGGGGTGCATGCTGGTGGGCGTTACCTAATGGTTCCCTTTTTCGGCACGGTTTTGCGAAGGGGGCGAATCGTTGTGGGACGACGCGTCCATCTCCGGCTCCGACCAAGCCCGCGTCTTATCGCAGGGACGAGTTCGCTCGATCCAGGATATCCTTCATCGTCTGCGGCTGCTGGTCGCACAGCAGCGGGAAGGGCATCGGGGAAGCAGGATCGTCCTCGAACCGGTCGGTCAGGAACTTCACGTACCAGGTGACGTCATGCCATTGCCCGCACGTGAAGCCGGCGTGTCGTTGATGTCCCATCACTTCGAAGCCGAGGCCTTCGTGCAGGCGCTGGCTGGGGTCGTTCGGGCTGGTCACAATACCGTACACCGCTTTGATGCCCTGTGCAGCGCATAGCTCGATGAGCGTGTGGTACAGCACGGCGCCCAGGCCATGGCCTTGCGCGGCGGGCGCAAGATACACGGAAAGCTCGGAGTTCCATCGGTATGCGCCGCGCTCTCGCAGCTCATGGGCGTAAGCGTAGCCAACCACCTTGCCGTCAAGCTCGGCAACCAGGTAGGGATGGGCGGCAAGCACGCCGTCCGTGCGGGCCTGAAAGGCCTCGCGCGTGGGAATTTCTTCCTCGAATGTTATGGACGTGTCTATGTAGGGCGCGTAGATGCCCAAGATGGCGTCGGAGTCGGCGCTGGTCGCAAGGCGGATGACGGGAGTGGTCATGAAAAGGGCTCCTTCTCGTTTTCGATCAAGAGCCCATGGTACTACTGCTTTGCGGGGGTTGCGTGATGGTCGAGATGACGCCCGATTCCTACGCTGGACTCTTCTCTGCCAAGATCAGCCCGACTTCGTCATCGGTCGATTCGTGATTCGGGGCGTGCTTTGCCGGTGCGATGCGGGCGGATTGCGGGGCATGCTGCGGCCTCGCCTATTCCAACGCCGGGTGGTCCCTGCTTGTTTCCACGAGGCCTAATCCTTCTTGCGCCGGGTGCGCGCGATATGGAAAACGCTACGAATCGCCGATGTTTGCGGTATACTCCGTAGGCACATGCATAGACGAAGACAGCGGCGCGCATCATCGCGGTCGGCAGAGACGGGTTTCATCGGCTGAAAGGACCCGGGCGGCAAGCGCGTTGATTCCCTTCCGAGCATCATGGTTGAAAGCGGGGCGCGGCAAGCGCGGACGTTTTAGTAGGCCGTGGCGGGCGCCCTCCGTTATCGGGGCGAATGAAGCGGGCGGTTCGCGCAGGTGCGCGTCCGTCAACCAAGGTGGTACCGCGAGAGCCTTCTCTCGTCCTTGGACTGGGTGAATCCCAGGCCAAAGGCGAAGAGGGCTCTTTTTATTGGCCGCATACGGCGGCCATCGGCAAATGTGGAAAGGATCGGACACATGGCAATCGTGGACGAGCTGTCGGCGTTGCGCACGAGCACGCTGGCCGCCATCGAACAGGCTGCGGACACTTCCGCGCTCGAGGAGGTGCGCGTGGCGGTGCTGGGCAAGGCCGGCACGCTGACGGGTTACCTGCGCGGCATGGGCCAGGTGGCGAAGGAGGAGCGCGCCGCTGTGGGCAAAGCGGTGAACGAGGTGCGCGGCGCCGTCGAGGCGGCGCTCGAGGAGCGCAAGCGCGCGCTTGCCGCCAAGGAACTCGAGGCGGCTATCGATGCGGCGGCCGTCGACGTCACGCTGCCGGGCCGCGGCCAGCAAGTGGGCACGCGCCATCTCATCAACGCCATCACCGATCAGATCTCGAGATCTTCCTGGGCTTGGGCTACACCGTGGCCCAAGGTCCCTGAGGTGGAAACCGACTACTACAACTTCGAGGCGCTCAACGCCCCGGCCGACCATCCCAGCCGCAGCCTGGCCGACACGTTCTACGTGGTGGACCGCTCCGGCGACGAGGCCGCCGTGCGCGGCGAGTCCAAGGTGCTGCTGCGCACCCAGACTTCCGGCGTGCAGGTGCACGTCATGGAGCAGCAGAAGCCGCCCATCTACATCATCGCCCCGGCAAGGTGTACCGCCGCGATGTGGCCGACCCGTCCCACCTGCCCCAGTTCACGCAGATCGAGGGCTTGGTGGTGGACGAGGGCATCACGTTCGGCGACCTCAAAGGCAGTCGCTCGAATACTTCTGCAAGCAGATGTTCGGCCCCGATCGCAAAACTCGCTTCCGCGCACATTTCTTCCGTTCACGGAGCCTTCCGCCGAGGCCGACGTCAGCTGCGGCGTGTGCGGCGGCACGGGTCATCTGCACGACGGCGAGCGTTGCCGCATGTGCAAGGGCACTGGTTGGCTGGAGATTATGGGCTGCGGCATGGTCGATCCGAACGTTCTGCGCATGTCCGGCATCGACCCTGAGGTGTATTCCGGCTTTGCCTTCGGCGTGGGCGTCGAGCGCGTTGCGTGCTTGAAGTACAACGTCCCCGACCTGCGCATGCTGCTCGAGGGCGATATGCGCTTCCTTCGCCAGTTCTAGCCCTGTTTGCTCGACGGCGGCGAAGTCGCTCGACGGCGCGGATCGGCGGAACCCAGTTTGGGTTTTCCGCTTTCGGCGCACGGGCGATGGCCGTGCTCGGCTTGATCGGATGCGTTTGATACGGTGCTTCGCCATCAAGGCCGATTCCGGCAAGCTCGGCCGTCCCACTGATTTTCATCGGCCTTGGCCGATGTCATAGAAAAGAGAATGTCATGAAAGTATCGCTGAAATGGCTGAACGAATACGTTGAGGTCCCTACGGATATCAAGGCGTTCTGCGACAAACTCGACCTTACGGGAACGGGCGTGGAGGGCGTTGAGACGCTTGGCGCTGCGTTCGACCATGTGGTAACTGCCAAGGTCCTTAAAAAGGAGCATCATCCCGACTCCGATCATATGTGGGTGTGCTTGGTCGACGTGCGAGGCTCAACGTCGATAAAGAAGGTAACCCCCGAGCCGCTGCAGATCGTCTGCGGCGCCCAGAACTTCAACGAGGGCGACCATATCGTCACCGCCATGGTGGGCGCGGAGCTGCCCGGCGATGTGAAGATCAAGAAGTCCAAGCTTCGCGGCGTCGCCAGCTTCGGCATGAACTGCTCCGCGCGCGAACTCGGCTTAAGCGGCGACCATGACGGCATCATGATCTTGCCCGAAGATGCCCCGGTGGGCGTCCCGTTCGCCGAGTACGCCGGTCTCACCGACACTGTGCTCGACCTGGAGATCACTCCGAACCGCCCCGATAGCCTCTCCATCGCCGGCCTGGCTCGCGAGGTGGGCGCGATGTATCGTCGCGACTGGAACGACCCGCTGGCAGAGATGGCCGCCAAGCTCCAGCTCGATGCCTCTGCAACCCCGTTGACGAACAGGTTCAAATCACGGTCGAGGATGCCAAGCGTTGCCCGCGCTACACGGCGCGCGTCATCAGCGGCTGCAAGGTGGGCCCCAGCCCCGACTGGATGGTCGAGCGCCTTGCTGCTATCGGCCAGCGCTCCGTCAACAACGTCGTGGACGTGACGAACTACATCCTGTTCCTGTTCGGCCAGCCGCTGCACGCGTTCGACCTGGACAAACTGAAGAATGCCGATGGTCGTGCGCATCGTGGTGCGCGCCGCGCAAGACGGCGAGCCGCTGACCACGCTTGACGGCGAAGCGCACCCTTACCAGCGACATGACCGTCATCTCTACCCCTGAGCAGGGGCGCGGTTGCCTTGGCCGGCGTCATGGGCGGCCTTGACACCGAGGTGACCGACGATACGGTGAACATCCTGCTGGAAGCCGCCACGTTCGAGGCGGGCCGCACCAGCCGCACCAGCCGCAACCTTGGGCTTATCAGCGAAAGCTCCATGCGCTATGAGCGCGGTGTGGACGACCACGGCGTCGAGGCGCGTTCCGCCGCCGCGGCGGCCCTCATCGTGGAGGTTGCCGGCGGCACCGTAAGCGCCGCCGCGGCCGACGACCAGGGCATCATCGACGTGTGGCCCGAGCCTAGCACCGCCGCGCAGTTGAGGTTCCGCATCCCGCGCTTCCGCTCCATGATGGGCGCCCAGATCCCGCGCGAGTTCATCGTCGAGATTCTGGAGCGCTTGGGCTGCAAGGTCGAAGATACCGCCGACGAGGACGTGCTGGACGTGGTTTCCCCCACCTTCCGCCCCCGACCTGCCGCGTGAGATCGACCTGTACGAGGAGGTGCTGCGCCTGTGGGGCATGGATCTCATCCCCCGAGACGCTGCCCGGCGGCCGCGGCCGCTTCGGCGTGCGTTCCCATATGGAGCACGTGCTGGATACCGTCAACCGCACCATGACCGCATCCGGCCTCAACGAGACCATGACCTACTCCTTCGCCGAGCCCACCGAGCTCGAGCGTCTGCGCATGCCCGTCGAGGGCTGGGCGAGCCGGTGGAGCTCATCAACCCCCTGAACGCCGACCAGTCGGTCATGCGCCAGAGCATCATCCGGGCCTTTTGCGCTCGGTGGCCTACAACCAGGCTCGCGGCGTGAAGAACATCCAGCTCTACGAGCAGGGCATGGTGTTCTTCGCTCACGAAGGCAAGAAGCAGCCCTAAGGAGCGCCGTCGTCTGGCCGGCGTCATGGCGGGCGCGTTCGGCGATGCGGCCTGGAACGTGCAGCCCGCGGCGTTCGACTTCTTCGATGGCAAGGGCGTCGTGGAGAACCTGATGCGCGAGCTGGCCATCCCGAAGGTCCGTTACAAGGCGCTGTCCGCGCAGGAGGCCCCGCATCTGCAGCCCGGTCGCGCCGCCCAGGTGCTCTCCGGCGGCACGGTGCTCGGCTGGGTAGGCGAGCTGCATCCGCTGGCTTGCGCCGCCTATGACGCGCAGGCGCCCGTGGTCGCCTTCGAGCTGGACGTCGAGGCGCTCGCCAAGGCCTGCCGCCCTGCGCGCGACTACATTGACGTGCCCACGTTCCCGGCCGTTTCCATCGACCAGGCGTTCGTGGTCGACGAGGATGTCACGCACGAGCGTCTGGAGCAGTGCATGTCGTCTGCGGGCGGCAAGCTGCTGGCCGAGGTGCGCCTGTTCGACGTGTACCGCGATTCCGAACGCATCGGCGAGGGCAAGAAGTCCATGGCGTATGCGCTGACGTACCGCGCCGCTGATCGCACGCTTACCGGCGAAGAGGTCGATAAGGCCCACGCGAAGCTGGTGAAGAAGGTCTGCGGCGCCACCGGCGCCGAGGTCCGCGCGTAAAGGCGATCAGCCCACGTGCTAGGGAAGCCGCCGAGTCCATGCCCGGCGGTTTCCTTTGTTTTAGGCGGATTCTAAGACTTAACCATGGCTAACAGCGTTACAATGAAGCGCAAACGAAAGGATGCGGTATGTACGATAATCTGAAAGCCCCGGGCGCAACGACGAATGCTGGTGCGGCAGCGGGCGCAAATACAAGAAGTGCCACCTTGATTTCGACGAGCGTCTGCAAAGCCTCTATGAGCAGGGCTTCGAGGTTCCCCAGCGCAGCTTGCTGAAAACGCCGGAGGAGATCGAGGGCATCAAGAGAAGCGCCGCCATCAACATCGGCGTGCTGGATCTTGTGGCGGAGCGGATCGGCGCAGGCGTTAGCACCGAGGAGATCGACAAATGGATCTATGATTACACCGTCGAGCATGGAGGCATCCCGGCCGACCTTGATTACGAGGGTTACCCGAAAAGCGTTTGCACGTCCATCAACGAGGTCGTCTGCCATGGCATCCCGTCTCCCGATGATGTGCTGAAAGACGGCGATATCGTCAACGTCGACTGCTCCACCATCCTGGACGGCTACTATTCCGATTCCTCGCGCATGTTCTGCATCGGCGAGGTGTCCGACGAGAAGCGTCGCTTGGTGGAGGAAACCAAGAAGGCGCTGGAGGCAGGTCTTGCCGCGGTGAAGCCGTGGGGGCTGCTGGGCGATGTGGGCGCCGCGGTGCACGAATACGCTCACGCGCAGGGCTTTTCGGTGGTGCGCGAGTTCGGCGGCCACGGCATCGGCCTGGAGTTCCATGAAGATCCCTTCGTCAGCCACGTATCCGAGCCCGGAACGGGCATGGTGTTGGCGCCGGGCTGCTGCTTCACCATCGAGCCTATGATCAACATGGGGAGGCCACAAGATCGACATGACCGACCCCAATGGCTGGACCGTCCGCACTGCGGACCGCAAGCCCTCTGCTCAGTGGGAAGTGCAACTGGTGGTCACGGAAACCGGCTATGAGCTTCTGAGCTGGTAATCTTTCACCCCGGTAGGAAGTTGGGCAGCATAGCCCTCCCTGCCGGGGATTTTTTTCACTTTATAACGAACAAACGTACGAAAGCGTGCTATACTCCCGTCAACACATCAGAGCCAGTGCAAGCGCCTCCTTCCAAGGTCGCCCGTAGATGGCAGCGGTGTTCCTCGCTGCCCGTTCCACGCTTGCAAGATCCTCTCCGTTTTTGGAACAATCGAAGAAGGTGTTTGCCATGTCCGGTAACGGGTCTGTGTCTTGCTGTGCGCAACCAGGTGCATTGGTCGTTATAGCGGCGCTTCCGCTCTGTCAGTTGCGCGATACGCTCGATTCAATAGAATATCAGCTGTTCGAAGGGGGCTTTATCCCGGCAGGGTACGGTGCAGAAGGCGCTTGTGATTGGCCGGATGTCGATCGCCTGGGTATGGCTCGGCCATCGACCAGGGTTTTGTCTGGTACCTTCCCGCTTCGATGCGCATGCGTTATGGATTGCGCCGATGCCGTGTCCTTTGTGCAGGAGGTCGGCCATGTTGTGCTCTGATCTTCTTTGGGATGCGCAGTCGGTGTCTCGAAAACAGGTGCCCACGTTACAGGATGCCTTTCTGTGCTGCGATAGGGAAACGCTGCTTTCCATGGTCGAGCAGGGTTATGCGCGTCGATTGCCGGGGTGGGGTCAGGCAACTCCGCAGCAGCGTCGCGTCGCCCGCAAACGCATGGGTCGCGCATTGGAGGCCATGCTCGACTGCGCGGTGAAGCGCAAAAGCGGCAAAAGCCCTATGCATATTCCCCGAAGAGCGCTTCGTCGTGCATGCGCGGCGGGGCCAGGCATGCATCGAGCGTTTGGTGCAGGCGCGCGTGGCGGATCTGTCTGCGGGCGCTGTGCGGCAAGATGCCGCCGAAGGCGCGTGCCTGTTCGGCTGTGCTCCCTGGTCGCAGGTTCTTTCGTATCGCGTATGGCTCGAAGGCCCCTGGGATTGCTGTGAGCGCTACATGGTCCTTGCAAGTGCGTTCTGGCATCTGACGCATCAAACGCCGGTGTCGAGGCAAAGGTGAATCGAGCTTTGGGGCCTTCAGCGCATCATCGGAAATCGCCCCTTCAAAGACAGGCGCGCAATCCCTGCCTCGTTGCGATTGCTCGTTCGCAAGCTGCGAAGGCGCGTTGCCTTCTGCCGACTCCATTGGCAGGCTTGCGGCGGTGCGAGCCGCGTCCATGGGCTTGTATGTTCCCGATGCCTTGGAAGAAGCGTGCCAAGAGCGCCTTATCGCCAGGGTCGATAAACTTAATCAGGCCTGTGAGGGCGATTTTCTCAACAGGGTGGAAAACCTTATGGGCCGGCTGCAGGCAGCATAGCGTCCCGTAATGAAAAAGGGGCCGCTCGAATGAGCGGCCCTGAGGTACCTTGAAAAAGCTATATCGACTAGTCTTCGATCTCCACCAGCGTGATCTCAAAGTTCAGGTCCTTGCCTGCCAGTTCGTGGTTCATGTCAAAGGTTGCCACGCCATCTTCGATCGACTGCACGAACACAGGGAAGATCTGGCCGTCGCCGCTTTGCATATACACCGTCTTGCCAACGGGAAGCTCGTTGCCGTTGGGGATCTGATCCAAGGGGATGCGCTGCACCAGTTCCTCGTTGCGCTCTCCATAGGCGTCGGCGGCGGGGATGTGCACGGTTTTGGTCTCGCCTTTGCTCCATAAGCTCGACTGCCGCATCGAAGCCGGGGATCATCTGGCCGGCCATGCACGTGAACTCCAAGGGGCTCGCCACGATCCAAGGAAGAGTCGAACTTCGTGCCGTCGTCCAGCGTGCCGGTGTAATGAACCTTGACCTTTTTGCCTTTGTTGCTCATCGAAACGTCTCCTGTCGTATGGGTATTTCGCTCGGTTAAGTCTACCCGACAAACCTGAAGCCGGGCTCGGTAATGACGGGGAACCGCGAAAAGTTCCCTTGCTGTTGCTTTACGCTTCCTTGGATTCCCTCTCTGCCAGGTCGGCAAGCGTGACCCGTTGGGCTACAAGGCGGAAGGGGTTCAAGGAGCGCGCGGTCATCGGGATCCAGGCCGTTTTCGGCCAACCCGATAACGCGGTCGCACAGGTCGGCTACCGGCGCTCCGTAAACATGGGCGTTGTAGCCGCACTCCATCAGGGCATCTTTCGCCCTCTCGAAAGCGTCGGCGTTTACGTTAGCGAAAAAGGGCTTCAAGCTGTCGCAGGTTGCCTTCGTTGTAGAACAGGCCCTTGATAAGGGCGGCATAGGCGATCACGTAGGGGATGGGCATGGAGTCCGCCGGGCGGATTTCCAAGTATGTTTTCAGCCGCACGTCGGGGAATTGCATGGAAACCGCGTGCTCTACTTGCTTTCGGGTCATCGGCTTGTCGGCGTACAGCTGTCCAAAAGGTCTGTTCGCAGTAGCGCCAGCCCTCGTTCTCGTCGGGCGCTACTATAGCGGGCGTGTCCAGCACGTACCCGCATAGTCTTCGAATGTGAAGCCGCTCGAAAGCGCGCCGGGCACAAGGCCGCAGCGGTCGCTGTCGGTATGACGCCATATGTCGGTTCTCATCAGCTTATGTTGGCGCGGCTTGCCTTCGAATATCGGCGAATTGTCGCAGATCAGGCTTAAGATAGGGGTAAGCGCATAAGCAATCCTCATTTTTCGGAGGCAATCCTGCTTCGCTTGTGTAGTCGATGGAGATCTGCGTTGAAGCGCTGCCTCGCATCATGCAGGGGCCGTAGATGTCCTTTGAGCCGAGGTATCGGTTCATGAACGCGTAGCGGCGTTTGGGTATCAAGTCCAGGCTGCGCGCCGTGGCTGTGGGATGGTAGCCTTGCGCTACCACATGCATGCCTTTGGGGGCAAGCATGTCATCAAGCGTTTTCCGATATGCGGTAAACGTCTCCTGGGCCTTTTTTCAAATCATCGAACGGCCCCGCTGATAATTCGATTTGGGCGGCAGGCTCGATGGTGATTGCCTCTCCCGGGCGAGCTACGCCAAGAAGGTCGCCCTCTTCGTCTACCGTCGCTTGCGGATAGGATTCCCTTAGCTGTTCAAGCAGATGCGCGACGCCGTTCTCCTCACTGTATGAGACGGGGGAGCCGTCGGCGCGCACAATGGTCTGTTCCAGCTCGATACCCAGTTTCCGTGCGATTCAGCGGGTTTGATGCCGCTTCGGAAAAAGGCCGTCAACGTTTCGATATTGCGTTTGCGAAGCAGGTTGGGAGGCGTCGCTGCTGGCGACGTCGGTATGATTTTCGGGGACTGGAATATTCATGTAACAAGCTCCTGGCCGGTAATATCGCTGCAATCATACGCCAGTTTGGCTACAATAGGCCTTCAGTCGGCAGCCTTTGTAGGTAATCTGACACTATGAACTGTTCTATTTGAAGATGAAGACGGGGCCGGGTTTGGACGTGCATATCACAAAAAGAACAGCGCTTTTGTTGCTGCTCGACATCATCGCCACGTATCTGTCGTATTGGCTTGCATCTATTCTTACCAACGTAAAGGAGAGGTGTTCGTCAATAACGAGATCTACTTCGTGCTGGGTATCCTCGCATTTATCAATGTCGTGGTTTTGGCGACGTTTCGCCTGTACAACAATTTATGGGAATATGCCAGCATCGATGAGGTTATCCAAATCGTCGGCGCAACCGTGCTCGGCACGTTGGGCGGCGCCGTGTTTCTGTGGATTATCGGTACCAGGCTTCCCATCAGGGTATTCGTTGTTTCCTGCTTCCTTCTGATCTTCTTCATGGGCGGCATCCGCTTCGTGTTCCGCTTTATGCGTCAAAAGGGAAGGGCTATCGCCTCGTCGCAGCGCACATGCGACCGCCCGCGCACGCTGGTGGTCGGCGCGGGGCGAAACGGGCTCGTTGGCAATCGGGCGCATGGCGTCGAAAGACCCGCTCATGCCTGGTATCCCCATCGTCGCCACTGACGATGATCCCGCAAAGCGGGGTCAACGCATCCATGGTGTGAAGGTCTCTGGCGGAACCGCTGACATCGTCGATCTGGTCGATCGCTACGATATCGAGCAGATCGTCGTAGCCATCCCCTCGTCCACGCCAGAGGAGCGTAAGCGCATTTACGGCGAATGCACGAAAACGGATTGCCGTTTGCGCACGCTGCCTAATGTTCGCGCACTATCCCTCGATGAAATCGGGGATGTAAGCCTGCGCGACGTCGATGTGGCGGACCTGTCTTGGTCGCGAGGAGATCGTTCTGAATACCCGTGCGGTTTCCGGTTATATCGCCGGCGAAACCGTGCTGGTCACTGGCGGCGGCGGTTCCATCGGCAGCGAGCTGTGCCGTCAGCTGTGCACGATGGCGCCTGTCGCATCCGTCATCTTCGACATATATGAAAACGATGCGTACATGCTGCGCAACGAGCTTCTGTCCGAATATGACGACATCGATATCGTCATCGAGATCGGTAACGTATGCGACAAGTGAGCGCGTCAACGAGGTGTTTGCGAAATATCGCCCGGGCGCGGGTGTTTCATGCGGCTGCCCATAAACACGTCCCTCTTATGGAGCATTGCCCGCGCGAGGCCGTTCACAACAACGTATTCGGCACGTTGAATGCCGTTCGTGCCGCTGATGCATATCGGGGCGGCGCGCTTCATCTTCATCTCACCGATAAGGCGGTTAACCCCACAAGCGTCATGGGGCGACCAAGCGCATGGGCGAAATGATCGTGCAGTACTATGCTCGTACGTCGAAAACCATTTTCACCGCAGTGCGTTTCGGCAATGTGCTCGGCTCTAACGGCAGCGTGATCCCGTCTTCCAGCGCCAAATCGCCGCCGGTGGGCCTGTTACCGTTACTCATCCGGATATCGAGCGGTTCTTCATGACCATCCCGAGGCGTCGCGATTGGTTATCAGGCGGGAGGCATGGCGCATGGCGGCGAGATCTTCATTTTGGATATGGGTGAACCCGTCAAAATCGTCGATTTGGCAAAAGGCCTTATCCAGCTGCAAGGCCTTACGCCGGACGTGGATATCAAAATAGAGTTTACGGGTCTGCGTGAAGGTGAGAAGATGTACGAGGAACTGCTCATGGACGAGGAGAGCACGCTTCCCACCGATAACCAGTCCATCATGATCTCCACGGGCCAGGAAATCAGCTATGATCAGGTTGCCTCGAAGCTCGATGAGTTGGAAAACGCGCTTTCGGCAACTGATGGGGAAGCTATTCGCATGCTTGAACAGGCGGTCCCAACGTACCATTACACCTCGAATGGGAAGGGCATAGTATGGAGCATCAAATGCGGTATTGTCGGTGCAGCCGGCTTCGCTGGCATAGAGCTGGTCCGAGTTGCGCTGCGACACCCGAGTTTGAATTGGTCGCCGTTACCTCAAATGAGCTTGCTGGAACTCCCGTGGCCAAGGAATATCCTTGCTTCACGGGAGCTACCACCTTGCCTTCTCAGGCATGACGACCCGGTTCTCGATCAGTGCGATGTCGTGTTCCTTGCCGTGCCTCATACCGCGGCAATGGCAATGGCCCCCTCGTATCGTCGATCGCGGGGGCGTGGTGGTCGACTTGTCCGCCGATTTCCGCTTAAACGAACCCTGCGGTTTACGAGCAGTGGTACAAAGTCCCTCATACTCAAACCGAGCTGCTCAAGCGTGCCGCCTTCGGCTTGCCCGAGCTGTTCCCCGACGACCTTGTCGCCGCTGCGCGCAGCGCAAAGGAAAACAAAGGGGCGGTCGTCGGTTGCGCTGGCTGCTATCCACGGCAACCACGCTTGCTGCAGCGCCTGCCGTGCGTCTCGGCCTTGTCGATGACAAAGCTCCAATCGTCGTAGATGCCATTTCGGGTGTGACGGGTGCAGGCAAAGAAGGCTACGGCGCACTCATTTCTGCTTCGCCAACGAGAATCTCGAGGCTTACGGCGTGGCAACGCATCGCCATACGCCTGAAATCGAGCAGATCTTGGGCGTTTCCGACCGCTTGGTGTTCACTCCTCATTTGGCGCCGCTGAACAGGGGCCTTCTGTCTACGGTGAATCTGCCCTTGGCAGCTGGGGCAACGCGCGATGTGGCGAAGATCGTCGAGAGCTATAGAGAGTTCTATCGAGACAGCGCTTTCGTAACGGTGCTCGATGCGGGGTTATGCCCAAGACGTCTTCCGTCGTGGGCACGAATTGCGCTCATATCGGGCTTGCCGTCAATGAGGCGGGTTGGCATGCTCATTGCCGTCGGAGCCATAGACAACCTCTGCAAAGGCGCTGCTAATCAAGCTGTTCAGTGCGCTAACATTGTGTTCGGGCTGCCAGAGGACCTTGGCCTCGATAAGGTGGCGGTTCCCGTATAGCCAATCCGCCCGCCGTTTCGGCGGGCGTTTCAGAAGGAGGGCGTAATGAATCATGCAGTTTCCGCTGCGTCTAAGGGGACGCGGTGAAACCTCTGCATAACGCAAGCACCGCCGACTCCTACGCGGATCTGCCGTTTTGCCGGCAGGCGGCGTTGCGTCGGCGAGGGTTTCAAGGCTTGCGGCATCACGCAGGATTCCGCGCTGATCCAAAGCGTTTGGATTTCGCGCTGGTGGCAGCCGATCAACCGGCGGCGTGCGCCGCGGTGTTCACCACGAACGTGTTCTGCTCGCGCTCCAGTCACGGTGTCCAAAGGAAGCACCTTGATGGTGCGGGGTACGGTATCGCGCGCGCAGTGGCCATCAACTCGGGTATCGCAAATGCGGCTACCGGGGATAAAGGGTCTTCAGACGGCGCGCCAATCGTCCGGCATCGTCGCCGATGCCCTCGGTTGTCCGGCGCAGGAGGTTTTGGTGGCGTCCACGGGCGTTATCGGCCAGCATCTGCAGATGGAGCCGTTCGAAAGTGGTGCGCCTTTGGCCGTCTCGGCGTTGTCTCCTGCGGGAGGTGCCGATGCGGCTCGCGCCATCATGACCACGGACACCAAGCCGAAGAATTCGCCGTAACGTTTAGCGGAAGCGGCTTGGGCTATGACGGATGCGTGTTCACGGTGGGCGGCATGGCAAAGGGCTCGGGCATGATCATGCCCAATAGCAAGCCACCATGATCAGCGTCATCACCACCGATGCGCCCGTGGCCGCAAATCACCTGCATAAGGCCCTTTCGAAGGCGGTCGGGATCGCTTCAACAAGATCACCGTCGACTCCGATACCTCAACGAACGACTCGTGCTTCCTTCTGGCAAAGCGGTGCGGCGGCACCGCAAGGCGCTGCTGTGCATGCAGCCCGGCACGCCTGCCTTCGACGCGTTCGAAAAACGCGCTGCGCACCGTCTGCGTCGCACTTGCCCGCAGATGGCGGTCGATGGCGAAGGTGCCACGCGCCTCATCACCGTTAATGTGGCAGGGGGCGGCGAATCCGGAGGATGCGGACAAGGCGGCGCACTGGCCAATTCGCCGCTGGTGAAAACAGCGGTTTACGGGCACGATGCTAATTGGGGCCCGTATCGCCGCAGCGCTTGGCAGGTCCGGCGCGACGTTCTCCCAAAGGCAATGCGGCCATCGACATCATGGGGCTTCCGGTATGCAGAAAAGGCTTAACCGTGGAATTCGATGAGGACGAGGCGCTTCGTCGTTTCGAGGAGCCGAAGTGGTCATCGACGTCGACCTTGGCGTTGGTAACTGCGCAACAACCATGTGGACATGCGATTTCTCGCACGAATACGTCACTATTAATGGAGATTACCGCTCATGAAGTACGCAAAGGATACGCGCCCCGAGGGCGCATCAACGGGCAGCTAAGATCCTCGTCGAGGCGCTGCCGTGGATCAAGAACATCACCGGTAAAACCGTCGTCATCAAATACGGCGGATCTGCCATGGTCGATGAAGCTGCGCGCGGATGTCATGAGCGACGTCGTGCTGCTCAAGATCGTCGGCGTGAACCCCGTCATCGTCCATGGTGGCGGAAAGGCCATTACCAGGGCGATGGACCTCATGGAAATCCCCGTTGAGTTCAAGGACGGCCAGCGCGTTACCACGCCCGAGGCCATGAATCTAGTCCGTACCGTCCTTATGGGCGAGGTCAACCAGGAATTGGTCGAGGCCTTGAACCATCATGGCAATTTTGCCGTGGGCGTCTCCGGTGCTGATGGCGGCGTTATCGTAGCTGAGCAGGCAAGTCCTGATTTGGGTCGTGTCGGTCGCATCACGCGCATCAATCGCCCTCTGCTCGACGACTTGGTGGCATCGGATTATATTCCGGTTATCGCATCGGTCGCAATCGGAGAGGACGGCGGCTTCTACAATGTCAACGCCGACATGGTTGCGGGCCATGTCGCCGCCGCCATCGGCGCTCATAAGGCGGTGTTCCTTACCGACGTCGACGGCCTGTACGAGAACTTCGAGGATAAAAGCTCGCTCATCTCCAACCTCACCGTGTTCGAGGCGCGCTATATGGTCGAGAACAACGTGGTGTCCACGGGCATGATCCCGAAGCTGAAGTCGTGCATCCATGCGCTGGAAAACGGCGTGCAGCGTGCGCATATCATCAACGGAACCACGCCTCATTCTCTGCTGCTCGAAATGCTTACCAGCACCGGTGTCGGCACGACCATGCATTCCACCGAAGAGGCCTATCGTTTCGATAGCCACCCTCTGGGCAAATTCGCTTCGAAGCTTCTGGAGAACCGTGAAGAAGTCGAGGCCGCTCAGAAGGCCTCTATCCAGAGTCCTTCCGCGCATTAAAGAAATGGTTACCTTACGAAGGAAGTTGATAGCATGTCGCTAGAGCAACAGCAGGAACTCGAATCGCAATATGTGATGCAGACGTTTGCCCGTAAGCCCGTCGAGCTCGTTTCCGGCAAGGGTATGGAAGTCGAAGATGCCGAGAGCAATACATACCTCGATTTCATCGCGGGCGTCGGCGTGTGCAGCCTCGGTCATTGCCATCCCGCCATCACCAAGGCTCTGCAAGACCAGTCTCAGCGCTTGATCCACGTGAGCAATTACTACTACATCGAGGGCCGTGGCGAGCTTTCCCGTAAAATCTCCGGGTTGCTCAATGGCGGGGATCCGGCAAGCCCCGAGCCGTGGCAGACGTTCTATGCAAACTCGGAGCCGAAGCAAACGAGTGCGCTATCAAACTCGGCCTCGCTTGTATCTGCTCGCAAGAACGCCGAAGAGGCTGCCCGTGCCGCAGGTGCGGACGATGCCAAGATCAAGCAGGCGTTCGATGGCGCTCCGCGCACCATCGTGGTTCTTGATCGCAGCTTCCATGGACGAACGCTCGCAACGCTTGCTGCCACTGCTCAGCCCGCGAAGCAGGAGGCGTTCCAGCCCCTTGCCCGGTGGTTTCGTAAGCACGCCTATCAATGACATCCAAGCTCTTACCCGTCTGTTCGAGCAGCAGGGCCATGATATCTGCGCCGTCATGCTCCGAGTGCATCCAGGGCGAAAGCGGCGTGCATCCGTGCACGAAGGAATTTCTGGAGGCGGTGCAATCTGACCAAGGAGCATGGTGCTCTTATGGTGTGCGACGAGGTTCAAACCGGAATCTTCCGTTGCGGTACCCCGTTCGGCTTCCAGCATTTCGGAGTCACCCCCGACATCGTGACCATGGCGAAGGGCATCGCCAGCGGAATGCCTATGGGCGCCTGCGCTGCCCCCGCCCATATCGCAAAGGCATATCAGCCTGGTGACCACGGCTCCACGTTTGGCGGCAGCTGCTTGGCGGTAGCAGCCGCAACGGCAACGCTTGACACGCTTTCCAATGGTTTTCAGCAGCATGTGCAGGGAAACCGGCGAATATATGCGCCAGCAGCTTGCCGGCGTGTCCAAGGTCAAGGAGGTCCGCGGCGTCGGTCTTATGAACGCCATCGACTTCGATGAATCGGTCGATGCGCCTGCTTTGGTTCAGAAGGCGCTGGGCAAGGGCCTTCTTCTCAATGCAACGGGCGCCCATACCCTGCGCTTCCTTCCGCCGTTGGTGTGCGAGAAGGGCGACATCGATGCGATCGTCGAGCGTCTGAACAGATAATCGAAGCCTAAAGGGCTCTATAACGCCTGCTAAGGGTCCATGTTGCGGCGTGGATCCTTAGCATCCATACGGATGAGATTTCAAGGCAACGTTTAGCTGATACAAGAGAAGCGGCATATTCTTCGCTAATTTAAATTTCATCCCGCTGCTCATCAAATCTTGCGGTATTATGAATTGCATATTCTTGATGGCACTTACATTATTTTGCATATGCATCAGGAATCATTGGAGGAAATCGGGTACAATGCCCCACCTGGGGCGAAGTAACGAGGCATGAGGAAACGGCAACAAAGGCATGACGTGATTCGCGACATCATTCGCGATCGCAATGTCAAGACGCAGCGCGATCTCGCTAATCAGCTGCAGTCTGCCGGCTACGAGTGCACCCAGGCCACCATTTCCGCGACATCATGGACATGGGCCTCGTGAAGTCTCGCGAGGGTTATTACGTCCTCCCGAGGAAATGCGTCTTCAGCGCATGGTTTCGAATTAGTTGAAGAGGTGCACGTCGCTGGTAATCTGGTTGTTGTGAAGACGTTCTCCGGCGGCGGTGCTGCCGGCGTCTCCGCAGCCCTTGACAAAGCCAGTCTGCGTGGAGCGCTCGGCACCGTTGCCGGCGACAACACCATTATGATCGCAGCAGAAAGCCCTGAGGCTGCGGTGGAGGTCGAGCGAGCCATCGACCGTCTGCGACGACGATAATCGTCGTTTTTTACCGTTGCAAAGACGGTTATCTTTGCATATTCCACGTTGTATTTACAAGTTGTTACATCATTGCGTTGCGCACTATCTCTAGAAAAATGTGTACGTATAATTCCTAAGGGATTACTGTAGTTTCAGGATATTTCACTTGGCAAAACTAATCTGTAACCAGGCAGTACGGGGCATACCTGTATCTTGTGGCACTTCGTGGACCTAAATCTCCTTGTTGCTAAACAAATCGCATTCGAAAGGTGGATCATCATGGCAGAGCAGAAAGACAAAGTAGTACTCGCATATTCCGGTGGTCTGATACATCTTGTTGCATAAAATGGTTGCAGGATGAAAATGAATCTGGACGTGATGGCCGTGGTTTGGCGATGTGGGCAGGAGCACGATGGCCTGAGAAAGTCAAGGAAAAGGCTTTGCGCGTCGGCGCGCTCGAGTGCATCGTGGTGGATATGCGCCAGATGTTTGCGCAGGAATACCTCACGAAGGCGCTTGCGGCTAACGCCATGTACGAGAACAAGTACCCGCTGGTGTCGGCGCTTTCCCGCCCCTGATTTCCGAAGCATCTTGTGGATGCTGCGCATAAGTTCGGTGCAAAGTATATCGCTCACGGCTGCACCGGCAAGGGCAACGACCAGGTTCGTTTCGAGTCCAGCATCACCATGCTTGATCCGTCGCTGAAGATTTTGGCCCGGTTCGCGAGTGGAATCTGCTTACGCGTCCCGATGAGATCGAGTGGGCTCAGGCTCATGGCGTGGAAGTCGGTGCTACGAAGGATTCCCCATACCCATCGATGACAACCTGTGGGGCCGTGCAATCGAGTGCGGCGTACTGGAAGATCCTTGGATCGAGCCGCCTGCGGATATCTACACCATGACGACCGATCCCATGCAGGCGCCTGATCAGCCGGAATATGTTGAGCTCACCTTTGCCCGTGGAGTGCCCTATGCGATCAACGGCAACCAAAAGAGCTATCTGGGCATCATTTATGAGCTCAATGAAATCGCGGGCAAAGCACGGTTACGGTCGTATCGACATGATCGAGAACCGTTTGTGGGGTCAAAAGCCGCGAGTGCTATGAAGCCCCTGCGGGACTGGCGCTGATCAAAGGCGCATAAGGCGCTGGAGGATCTGGTTCTTGAGCGCGAGGTCCTGCATCATAAGCTTGCGTTGGAGCAAACCTGGGCGAATTGCGTTTATAACGGCCAATGGTTTCGCCGCTGAAAGAGGCAATCGATGCATTCATGGCTTCTACGCAGCGCTGCCTGTACGGCACCATCCGCTTAAAGTTCTTCAAAGGCTCTTGCACGGTGGTCGGCCGCAGGTCCGCATACTGCTCTACGATCAGGGCCTGGCATCGTACGACAAGGGGGGATACCTTTCAACCGCGACGCGGCCAAGGGCTTCATCGAGATCCAGACGCTGTCCACGAAAACCTGGGCCGTCAATCGTCGTCAGGAAGGCGCCCTGCCGAGTTGTTCGATGCTCAAAACGAAGGCCCCTCAAGCGCGGCCGCTATGAGGACGTAACGCCGCTGTCCGTCAGGAAGCTGCCGCTGAGGCTCGACAAGGAAACGGAGGTAACCTATGGCCTCTGGTCGGGCAGATTCACGGAAAACGTTAGCGAGTTCACGCAACGCTTCGGCGCCTCGCTGCCTGTCGATAAGGCCTTGTACGTGCAGGATATCGCAGGGTCGAAGGCTCATGCGAAGATGCTGGCGAAGGTCGGCGTGATCTCGGAAGAGGACGCTCAGCAAATCGCTGCGGGGCTTGATCGCGTCAAAGCCGATATCGAGTCAGGTGATTTCTCGTTCGATATCAACGACGAGGATATCCATATGTCAGTGGAAAAGGCGCTCACTGCTGAAATCGGCGATGCGGGAGCGCGTTTGCACACGGGCCGCAGCCGCAACGATCAGGTTGCAACGGATACGCGCCTATATGCCAAGCAACGAGCAACCGATTTGATGCGTGCCAACGTTGCCCTGCGCCATGCGCTCATAGGTCAGGCCGAGGCGAATTTCGGTGTGATTCTGCCTGGTTATACCCACCTGCAGCATGCGCAACCGGTTCTGTTCTCGCACCATATGCTTGCGTATGTCTGGATGCTTGCGCGCGATTATCGGCGTTTGCAGGCTGCGCGAGATGCGGCCGATGCCTGTCCGCTGGGCGCAGCTGCACTTAGGCTGGGACAACGTATCCGCTTGATCGGCAGATGAGGCAGGGGAATTGGGTTTCGTCGGTGATCCCGAACTCGCTCGATGCCGTGTCGGACCGCGATTTCCTGCTTGACTTGGATTACGCTTGCGCCGTTTCCTGCATGCATCTGTCGCGCCTGTGCGAGGAGCTGGTGCTGGTCAACGTCCGAGTTCGGCTTCATCGAGCTGGTCCGACGCGTTCTCCACGGGTTCGTCCATCATGCCCTCAAAAAAGAAGAACCCCGATTTTGCCGAGCTGATTCGCGGGCAAGACCGGTCGCGTGATCGGCAATTTGGTGTCGTTGCTGGTGACCATGAAGGGCGCTTCCCTTGCCTACAACAAGGACCTTCAGGAAGACAAGTACGGGGCAATCGATTCGGCGAAAAAACGCTGGAAGATTGCCTGCAATGCGCCGCGGGAATGATAGAAACCATGAGCATCAAGCCGGAGAACATGCTCAAAGCAGGCGAAACTCGGTCATTTGGCGGCGACGGATGTGGCTGACTACTTGGCGAAGAAGGGCCTTCCGTTCCGTCATGCGCATGAGGTGGTGGGGGCATTTGGTGCTGCTGTGCGACAAGCAGCGCGGTTGCAACTCGACGATCTGTCGAGCCGAAGACTTCAAGGGGAAGCAAGCCCGTTGTTCGAGCCGACGTCACGCGCTCGATCTTTCCTGCAGCATCGTGGCTGCTCGAACCACGGACGGGGGAACGGGCGAACGGCTGTGGCCCAGCAGAGAGAGAAAGCTGCGGTGCCGCGAAGCTGGCAGAAGACGAGTCGCTGCTATAGCCGCAGCGCCTCAAACACATTAAAAGGGCGGCCAGGGCACGAACTTTTTGTTGCCGATTCTCATGGCCGCCCTATTGATCCATTTTTGCTACGAATTGGTGGTTGCAAAACCTATTTCCCCGATGGTACAATTACCCAGAGTTTTGGAGGTGGTTCGTGGCTTCTCGTTCGATAAAGAACAGGCCGAGCATTAGAAAAGCGTTTTTGTCGGCCTGCTTGCATTTCTCAGTATCATCGCGGCTATTTGCCTGGCCGGTTGCCATAGGCGTCGTCGTCTAGGCGATTCCTGGACTTCGGCGACCTGAAAACCTAGATGTCTCGGAAGTATCCGAGCTGAATACGTCTGCGCCGACTACGGTGCTAGCATCCGATGAGAAGACGCAGCTTGCCGCGTTCTAGGTGGAAAACCGTGAGCCCATGGATCTGAGCGGCATCAGCAAGTACGTGATGCAGGGCACGGTGGCAACCGAGGACGAGCGATTCTACGATCATGGCGGCTTGACTTGGTCGGCATTGCCCGTGCCGCGTTCGTCACGCTTACGGGGTCTGGTCGCGAAGGCGCTTCAACCATTACGCAGCAGTTCGTGCGCAACACGGTGCTCTCGCCGACGATGATGAACGATATCTCGCTTAAGCCGCAAGGTCCGCGAGATGTACCTTTCCGTCAAAATCGAGGGAGATGTATTCGAAAACGACATCCTCCCTCATGTACCTGAACACCGTGAATTACGGTTCGGGTGCTTATGGTATCCAGGCTGCTTCTCACGATATTTCTCGAAGGATGCAACTGATTTGACGCTGGCGGAAGCGGCAG